>Ga0209931_1000217_pt1 | contig 33765 bp, 26 predicted proteins | sample SalPonR1_B_D1_MG_FD_185697 | JGI IMG/M metagenome (GOLD analysis project Ga0209931, IMG submission 185697) | Salt pond soil microbial communities from South San Francisco under conditions of wetland restoration - Salt Pond MetaG R1_B_D1_MG... ...
GAACTCCTTCCGCACGTACTGCTGCAGAGCTTCGACGGTGGGCGCCGTCTGCGAGTAGTAATGGGCATCGAGCACGCCGCGCACGAGCGCCGTGCGGTAGTCGCCGTCGATCTCCTCGGCGAGGTCTCCCGGGTCGCCGGTCACCTCGTAGAGGAAGAGGTACTGGCCCACGGCGTCGTCGCCGGCGGGCAGCACCCGGGCCGTGCCGGTCGCCTCGATGGCCCCGTGCAGCAGGCCGATATAGTCCGCGATCGAGACCGTCTTCTGCACGTGGGGCAGTGACTCGAAGTAATCCTGCAGCGCGAGGATCCGCTCCATCGCCTCGCCGGTCAGCAGCCCCTCGGGCTCGTCCGCCTCCACGATCACGTCGAGGAACGCGGTGCCCGCGAAGCGCTCGTTGATTCGCTCGTCGGCGATGCGCAGCGGTTCGTCGGCGGCGAAGTTCTCCACCTGGGAGCGGTCGATGCGCAGCTGCAGCGCCCCGGCTCCGGCCACGGCGACGAGCAGGGCGAAAGTGCCGAGCACCAGCGCCGGCCGCGCGGCGCTCCAGTTGCCGATGCGGACGAAGAAGCGGCCGATCGGGTCGGGCCGGCGCATGCGCCAGTCGGCGAACGCGGGACTGGGCGCGGGCTTCAGCAGCACCAGCGCGTTGGGCAGCACGAGTACGGAGAAGGCCCAGGCGAGTCCCACCCCGAGCGCGGCGTACCAGGCGAACGCCGTGATGGGCGGCATGATGGAGGCGATGCCGATGCCGGCGAAGCCGGCCATGGTGGTCAGCGTCGTCAGTGTGATGGGCCGCGCCATCTCGACCATGGCGTGCACCACCTGCTCGCGCGCGTCGCCGTCCGGATGCCGGGCGCGGAGTACATAGTAGGCCGTCAGGATATGGATGGCGTCCGCCACGGAGATCGCGACCAGTATCACCGGCAGGGCATTGGTGATGGCGAAATACGGCGTGCCGGCCCAGGCCATGAGGCCGAGGGCGCCGCCGGCGGAGCCGAGTATCACGAACACGGGTCCCAGCAGCGCCGTCGCCCGGCGGAACGCCAGATAGATGAAGCCGAGGACCAGCAGGAAGACCAGCGGCTGCAGCTTGCGCGCGTCCCGGTCGATATAGGCCCCGAGATAGCCACTGACGGCGGCCGGGCCGGCCACCAGGAGTTCCGCCGGGCCGCCGTCGTATTCGCGCACGAGCCGGCGCACCGCCTCGTAGGTTTCGGCGGCGAGGTCGTCGTCGATCAGCTCCGCCATGATGACGGCGCCGGTCTCGTCATCGCTCACCAGCGCATCGACGTGCGGCGGCATGGAACGCCAGCGCTGCGCGGCGTCGGCGGCGGCCGTCGCGGCGGGCAGGCCGCTGCGGTCTACGTAGCGTTCCACGTACACGGCACCGTCCTCGCCGCGAATGGAGGATTCGGTGGCGATGCTCGCCACGCGATCGGCACGGACGTTCGGGATACGCCCCACGCGCTCCGTGACCTCCCGCACCAGCTCCAGTATCTGCGGGCGGAACACCGAGCCGCCGTCGGTGGTCATGACGGCAATGGCCATCGGCTTGGAGATACCGAAGAGCTCCTCCGCGCGGTCGTTTGCGAGCACCGAGGGATGATCGTCCGGAATGAAGGCTTCCACCGAGGTGTCCTTCACGAGCCGCGTGAGGCCGGCAACGCAGAAGCCGATGATCAGCAGTCCGGCTGCCAGCGTGACGACCGGGCGGGCGACGACGCGCCGGAAAAAGCGCTCGGTGAAGTCGCGGTCGAGGAACATCATTTCGCTCCCGCCAGACTGGGCGCCACGTCCCGGACCTCGGCGGCGTGGGTCGCCGCCGCGTCGAAGACGCGTTGCTCGAGGGCCAGCCAGTCATGCAGGTAATCCGGCGGCGTGGGCCGTTCGGCGCCCGGACGCACGGCGGTGACGACGTCGGCGGCGGACACCCATTCGCCCCGGCAGCGCATCGCGGCCCTCGTCGTGCCGACGGCCACGCACCGGTCCGAGGCATCGATGAAGGCGTGTTCCAGGAAGAACCAGCGATGGTCCCAGTACAGCAGGCGTGTGCGCACCCGGTAGAGCTGGAACACCCGCAGCGAATGGCGGAATCTCACGACGCCGCCGCCGAGCAGCGCGGCCCAGCCGTACTGGCGCATGGCGCCAATGACGCCCATGCGGGTCATCCACTCGGTCCGCGCCACGTCCATGATCTGCAGGTAGCGGCCGTTGTTCATGTGGCCGAAGGCGTCCAGGTCGTTGAACCAGACGCGGAAGCGGCTCTCGGCCGGCTCCTCGGGGTGTATCCCTGCGCCGAGCAGGCCGTAGAGGTAGGCCCGCAGCAGGCGGAAGTAGAGGTTCATTGTTCGTTTTCCTCCGATCTCGGTGGCCGTCCGCGGTCGGGCGGACGCCGTTCATGACTTCCCTGTTGAGAGAGATCGGAAAAAGGACGAAAAACCCGCCACACGGGGCGGGTGGGGCGGCGGCTCAGCCGTCGAGGCGGGCCTGCACCTCTGCGTGGAATTCGGCCACGGCCGCCTCGGCGGTGCCCAGCGTCAGCTCGGTGACGGCGCCGGTGGCGAGTCCCTCCTGACCGAGGCGGGCGGCGCGGAAGTCCTCGGCCGCGAACACGCCGCCGTCAAGGAGTTCGAAGCTGCGGGACCAGTGCTCTTCGGCCTGTTCGTCGGCCGGCGGCTCGGGGATGAGCATGAAGTCTTCCACCAGCGTGCGGTCCAGGGCCCGGGGGTAGAGCAGCATGACATTGACGTAGTCCGGGCTGACGATGATCACCGCGCCCGGGAACAGGCTGTAGGAGAAGGTGACGTAGTGGCGGAGTTGAGCCAGCGAATCGAGGTCGGCGGCGCGCAGGAATTCCTCCCGGCCGACGGCGCTGCGGAAGTGGGGGCCCACCCGGTCGCCCGCCGTTATGGAGTCGGCGAAGAACGGCGCGATGGTGTCCTTGTGCAGGCGCTGCACGTGGTAGGACTCCAGGAACGCGTCCATGATCAGTTTCCAGTTGCCCGCCACGTCGTGGGTGCGGCGCCGGTACAGGTGCATGCCGGGCAGGCCCAGCGCATCGAAGTCCGCAGGCAGTTCGCCGAGGAAGGCGTCGAAGTCGGGCGCGGGGCCATCCAGCGCGATCCAGATCAGTCCCCCGGCCTCGTGGCTGGGCAGGGCCGCCAGGCCGTAGTCCCGCTTGTCCATGCCCGGGAACGTATCCGGTCGCGGCAGTCCGCGCAGGCTGCCATCCAGGTTGTAGGCCCAGGCGTGATAAGGGCAGACGAGGGCGCCGGTGCGGCAGGCCCCGTCGCCCTCCACGAGGCGGGTGCCCCGGTGGCGGCAGACGTTCAGGAAGACATGCGACCGGCCGTCGCGGTCCCGGGTGATGACGAGCGGTACGCCGTGGCCGTCGTGGGTGACCGCGTGGCCGGGTGTCGGCAGCAGGGCCGACGGCGCCAGCGGCACCGGCAGCCGGCGGAACAGCACGGAGCGCTCGGCCTCGAACCGGTTCGGGTCCAGGTAGACCGCCGCCGGCACATGCTGAATTCCGGTTCCGTCCTCCACGCCGCATCCGGCCGATTCGACGAGCTCGGTCACCAGCCGTCTCAATGCGGGTGTCAGCCTCCCGGTGCCTGTCGCTGCGATGTCTGCGGTGTCACTGGCCAAGTGCATCCCCCTCCGGCCGAAAGCTTAGCATCGTTCCACGCCGGGAACAGGCGGCGCAATGGTCCATAATGACGGCCGATCCATCGGAGCGGAACGGGAGATTCAATGGGCGCGGGACCGCGGGTCGTCGTAGTCGGTGCGGGTATGGGCGGGCTGGCGGCGGCGCTGGAACTCGCGTCTGCCGGCGCGGCGGTGACCGTGCTGGAACGTCACGGCGCGCCGGGCGGGAAGATGCGCGAGGTGTGCGTCGGCGGGACGGGGATCGACTCGGGCCCCACCGTATTCACGATGCGCCGGGTCTTCGACGAGCTGTTCGCCGCCGCCGGGCAGCGGCTCGACGATCACCTGCAACTCGACGCCGCGGATCTGCTGGCCCGGCACGCCTGGCTGGATGGCAGCCGCCTCGACCTCTACGCGGACGTGGAGCGCTCCGCCGCCGCCATCGGCGAGCTGGCCGGCGCCGCCGAAGCGCAGGCCTACCGCCGCTTCGCCCGCCATTCCCGGCGCGTGTTCGAGACGCTGGACGAGCCGTTCATGCGGGCTCAGCGCCCCGGCGTCTTCGGCCTCGCCCGGGCGCTGGGCCTGCGCAGACTGCCCGACCTGCTGGGCATCCACGCCTTCCGCTCGCTCTGGGCGGAGTTGGGCCGCCATTTCAGCGATCCCCGGCTGCGGCAGTTGTTCGGCCGCTATTCCACTTACTGCGGCTCGTCCCCCTTCCGCGCCCCGGCGACGCTGATGCTGATCGCCCATGCCGAGCGCGACGGTGTCTGGGTGGTGCGCGGCGGCATGCAGAGGCTCGCGGAGGCACTCGCCGGGACCGCGGAGGCCGCGGGCGCGGAGCTGCGCTACGGCTGTCACGTGTCCCGTTTGCTCACCGGCGACGACGGCGGCGTCGCGGGCGTGGAGCTGGACGGCGGCGAGCGGCTCGCGGCGAAGGCGGTGGTGTTCAACGGCGACGCCGCTGCGCTGGCCGGCGGGCTGCTGGGCGACGAGGCGCGCAGGGCCGTGCCCGGCCGCGTCGCGCCGCCGACCTCGCTATCTGCGCTGACGCTCTCGGCACGGGCGCGGGCGAGCGGGTTTCCGCTCGCCTATCACACGGTCTTCTTCGGCGACGACTATCGGGACGAGTTCGACAGCATCTTCGTGAGGCGCGCGATGACGAAGACGCCCACGGTCTACGTGTGCGCGCAGGATCGGGCGCCGGGAGCGGGGCCCGACGGCGGCGCGGAGCGAATCTTCTGCCTCGCCAACGCGGCCCCCGGCGACATGGATGCGGCCACCGCGGCCCGCTACCGCGAGCGGCTCCTCGCCACGCTCGAACGTCACGGGCTGGCTCTGGAGCCGGCCGACGGAGCCCTGGTGGCAACCGCGCCGCCCGATTTCGGCGCGCTGTTCCCCGCGACCGGGGGCGCCCTGTACGGCCAGCCCACCCATGGCTGGCGGTCGTCTTTCCTGCGCCCCGGTTCACGTTCCCGGTTGCGCGGGCTCTATCTCGCGGGTGGCAGCGTGCACCCGGGGCCGGGCGTGCCCATGGCCGCCCAGTCCGGGCGGCTCGCGGCCGCCAGCGTGCGGGCGGATCTGGGCCTCGAAAGCGCCTGAACGGCCCGCCCTGGCCGGCACACGTTTTTGACACGGCCCCGAGTCCGGCTGTTACCCTGCGCGCCTGTTGCCGCGGCATCGATGGTGCCGCGCTTCCCTGATGAAACAAGGAGCGTATCGACGCCATGTCTATGAAGCCTCAGAATTTTCTACGTCCGCTGAACCTCCTTCGCGCCGCCGGAACCGCCGCCGTACTGGTGTTCGGTGCGGCGAGTGTCAGCGCCCAGCAGATGCCGGAGGGACATCCGGGCGGCATGATGGCGCCGAAATCCCAGGGCAACGAGCTCATCCAGAAGGTGCAGGCGAAGCGGGCCGAGATCCAGCAGCTCAACCAGCAGCTGATGCAGATCCAGGAGAGCACCATCGAAGCCAATCCGGAACTCGCGAAGCAGCGCGACGAGCTGATCTCCTTCGTGGACGAGAAGATGGCCGAGACCGGCTACGATGCCGAGGCGGCCCGCGGCCGCATCGAGAAGCTCCAGGGCGAGATGCAGAGCGGCGAGCTGTCCACCGAGGAGGAGCAGCAGCACCGCCAGCAGCTGCGCCAGGAGATGACCTCCATGCAGCAGGCCCAGGGCCAGATCATGCAGGACGAGGAGTTCCAGGCGAAGCGCGAGGCGCTGAACGAGAATCTCGTCGCGGCGATGCAGGAGCAGAACCCGAAGACCGACGAGCTCATCTCGCAGCTGCAGACCGCCCAGCAGGAATACCAGCAGCTCGCCCAGCAGGCCATGCAGCAGCACGGCGGCGGCATGGGCTCCCCCAACTAACAGGTCGTAGGAGGGCCTTCAGGCCCGATCCGGCTTTCTCCGGCTGGTATCACCTTCTCCTGATGTTGGCACGCCATCGGACGGATGCGGGCCGCGGGGACGCTCAGTCGGACGTCCTGTCCTCCTTCGCTTCGGCCGGGCCTCCTTCCCGCCGTCATGGCTTCAGTCGGCCCGGACGACCCCGCAACCCGTATCCGCCCGCTGACGTGCCCTTAGCCGTGAGAGAGATGGCACCAATCAGCAGGCGCTGCTGACCGGCAGCTCCTGCGAGCCACCACGAGCACGGCCGTCATGCGGGGGTATCCATCGCCGCGACCTTTTGTCGGGAGCAAGATGGATACCCCCGCAGGGCGGCCAGAAAATGATTGGGAGCCGGCTGGAAAGCCGGATCGGGCCTGAAGGCCCTCCTACCGAGGGTGTGGGTCCGGGACGATCTCGTCCAGTACCTTCGCCGACGAGATGACGCCGGGCAGTCCTGCGCCCGGATGGGTGCCGGCACCCACCAGGTAGAGGCCCTCGACTTCCTCGCTGCGGTTGTGCGGCCGGAACCACGCCGTCTGCAGCAGGATGGGCTGCAGGCCGAAGGCGGCGCCCTTCACCGACCACAGGCGGTCCTGGAAATCCGCCGGCGTCATCGTCCGTGACGTGACCACGTGCTGCTCGAGATCCGGCAGCACGGTCTCCGACAGGCTCTTCGCGATCGCAGCCCGATAGCGCTCGCCGGTCTCCGACCAGTCGATGCCGCTGTCGAGATGCGGCACCGGCGAGAGCACGTAGAAGGCGTCGCCGCCCGGCGGCGCGAGCGACGGGTCCGTTGCCGTCGGCCGGTGCAGGTACAGGCTGAAGTCGTCGGCCAGCCGCTGGTGGCGGAAGATGTCGTCCAGCAGTTCCCGGTAGCGAGGCCCGAGCAGGATCATGTGATGGGGCACGTCCTCGTAGCGCCGGTCGGTGCCGAAGTACCAGACGAACAGGCTCATCGAGTAGCGGGCGCGGGAGAGCTTGCGCTCCGTCCAGCGCCGCGGACGCACGTGTTCCGGCAAAAGATAACGATAGGTCGCGGCCGAGTCCGCGTTGGAGACGACCACGTCGGCGGCCACGGTCTCGCCGTCGCGCAGTCGGACGCCCGCCGCCCGGCCGCCTTCAACCAGGATCTCGCGCACCGGCGCGTTGTAGCGGATCTCGCCGCCGAGGGACTCGATGAGCCCCACCATGCCGTCCACCACGCTGCCCGTGCCGCCCATGGCGAAGTGCACGCCGTGGCGGCGCTCCAGCTGGGCGATCAGCGCGTAGACCGCGGTGGCCGTGAACGGGTTGCCGCCGACCAGCAGCGGGTGGAAGCTGAACACCTGGCACAGTTTCGGGTGCGAGATATAGCGCGAGACCAGACCGTGCACCGAGCGGTAGAACTGGGCGCGGAACAGATCCGGCAGCGAGCCGAACATGGAGCCGAACGAGTCGAAGGAGGCCGCCATCAGTTGGTCGAAGCCGATGTCGTAGAGCTTCGCGCTGGCCGCCAGGAAGCGCTCGAAACCCGCCACGTCGGCCGGATTGAAGCGGGCGATCTCCCGCTTCATGGCCTCGTCGTCGCCGCTGTAGTCGAAGTGGTCGCCGTCGGCGAAGCGGATGCGGTAGTAGGGGTCCATCGGCACGATCTTCACGTCGTCCTCGAGCCGCCGGCCGGCCAGCTGCCAGAGTTCCTCCAGCAAAAACGGCGCCGTGATGATGGTGGGTCCCGCGTCGAACGTGTAGCCGTCCTGACGGAACACGTAGGCGCGGCCTCCCGGGGCATCGAGTTTCTCGAATACCCGCACGCGATAACCGCGTGCCCCCAGGCGTATGGCGGCGGCGAGCCCGCCGAAGCCCGAACCGATGACCACCGCGGTTGGCCCATTGCTCGACGGGCCGTCGTTGAACGGCCGAGTGCTCACCGCTCTCTCTCCCGCGACCAGCGGCGCGCCAGATCCGCCGAATGAAAGACGAGCGCGCACAACAACCAGACGGTGACCCACTGCCAGCCGCCGCCGGTCAGCGCCGCCCGCAGCGCGAGTGCGAGGCTGCCGCCGGCGCCGGCGTTCAGTATGGCGGGCAATGCGGCGATACCGCGGCCGGTGCGCCGATGCCAGAACGCGAGCAGGACCACCTCGAGTAACAGCACCGCCAGCACGATGTCGACGATGCGGCCCGATTCGATCAGCGACTGCACTTGGCGCTCCTCCCCTGTCCCGTCCGCGAAAGGGCACGAGAATAGCGGACCGGATTGCGCCGGGGAATCTCGGTCTGACCGTTGTCGCGGTTCAGCCGTCGTTCAGCGCCACGGCGTTCCAATGTCACCCACGTCATCGGTAATGGCAGGAGAAAGGGAGACGGACATGGAACGCACACCTCATACGGCGAAGAGACACACTGCCACGCGGCAATCGCGCGCCATGCCCGACTGGCCCGCCCGGTGGTTCCCCGCACTGGTGGTTGCAGCTGCGCTTACGGTGGCGGCCGGGGCTTTCGCCGCGGGCACGGACGGGCTCGAGCAGCAGACCCGCACCGCCGACGGTTTCGCCGCGGAACGCGGCGGCAGCGAGCGCCGCCCGGCCTCGGCCCTGGAGGCGTTCGAGGGCGCCAATCCGACGGCGGAGCATAGTAAGACTGGCCCGTCCTCGCCGGAGCAGCGTGCCGTCTCCTGCTGCGGCTTCCGCATCTACGATGCGCAGACGCGGCTGTTCGACGACCTCGACCGGGACGGCTATTACACCTGGCTGCAGGTGACCTTCGACGTGGATACCGATTACACCGAGGCGGAGGTCTATGCCGACATCTGGCTGCGCGAGCCGGGCGGCGCCTACACCCTTATCCACGAGACCGATGTCTTCACCATCCGCGGTTCGTCGTCCAGCGACGACTACGAGGTGGAGGCGGAGCTGGTGGCCGGTTTCCCGCCTGGGCTCTACGACGTTCTCATCGAGGTCTACGATGCCTGGGACCACCGCTTCGTCGCCGATTTCGACGCCGTGGATTCTTCCGACCTCGGCCTGCTGCCACTGGAGGACATCTCCTTCGACGGCGACATCCCGCCGCCGGTCGTGTACTCCGACGGCAGCGGCGGCTCGGGCTCGTTCTCCCTGGCGGGACTCGCCGCGCTGGCCGGCCTCGGCCTGTGGCGCCGACGGCGTCACAGTTTCCGCGGCCGGGCGCGGTGGTGAAGGCGCTGGTGAGAAACGGATCACAGCCGTTCCGCCGGCCGCCGGTTCCAATCGCAGGGGTCACTGCCACGGAACCTGCGACGGATCATGCCCGGAGCCGACATCATTCCCTTTCCGCTGGAGCGCCGGCGCGCGATCGGCTGTCCCCAGTGCGGCACCTACAGCGACGTGCAGCAGGTGGGGCGGCTGACCTGGGCGTGGTGCGACCGCCACGGCGTGCGCTGGGTCGTCGCCGACCGGCCGCTGCCGGGACCGGCGGCCCTCGATCGCCGGCGCCTGCGTCGCATGGTCGAGTTCCTGGCGGAGTTCACCGAAGTCTCGATGACCTGACCGCCGCGCCCGCCGGCGCGCGAAAACCCTGATCCGATAAGGGCTTTTCCCGATGACGGCCGCAGATCGGCTGCGGCTACCATGGCTTGCGCGGCGCGCGGATTCCTGTTCCGCGCGCCCGCCCGGCCACGGCATCGGAGCTGCGGGAGGTCAGGGCGATGCAGAAGAAGTCTCCTGTCTCCGGACGCGAGACCAGTGTGAAGAGCGCGATGGATCATGTGCTGGAGGCCGAGCAGGCTGCCCGTGATGCCATCCGCGCCGGCGAGCGCCGTGGCGCCGCCATCATCGCCGACGCCAACGAGCAGGTCCGCCGTATCGAGCAGCGTGCTGCCGAACGCATACGGCGTGCGCACGATCTGTGCGCCGATGCCGTGCGCCGGGAAACCCGCCTTGCCGAAGAGCGTGGAGAGGCGGACGAAGAACCCCTGAATCTCAGTGAAGAGGAACGTGAGCGGGTGCGCCGCGCGGCGGATCGCCTGGCCGCGCATCTGTGCGGCGGAAGCGAAGATGACCGGCGCGGGCTTTAGCTATGTGCAGGCACGCATACAGGCGCGTCACGGCAGGCGCCCGGACGAGTCCGACTGGAGCCGGCTCGAATCCTGCGAGTCCGTCCACGCTTATCTGGAAGCTGCCCGCACCGGCGTGCTGTCTGCCTGGGCGGAGGGGCTGAACGCCGAGGACGGCATCCACCGCCTCGAGGCGTCGATACGCCGCTCGTGGCGTCACTATCTGGATCAGGTCGCATCCTGGTCGCCGGAACCCTGGCGGGCTGCAATCGAGTGGTGCGGCTGCCTGCCGGACGTGCCGACGGCCGCCCATGTCGCCGCCGCCGAACAGCCGCCGGTCTGGCTCTCCTCCGAAGAGCAGAGCGGGACGGAGGCGCCCGGCAGCCTGGACGAATGGCGCGAGGAGTGGCGCGCGCGCATGCCGTCGCCGGATTCCGGGGAGCGGGCCGGTCTCGCGGCGCTGGAGGCGGCCGTCGATGATTGGGTCGCGGCCAACCGGGACCGTGAGCAGGACTCCGTCGCCCGGGCGGCAAGCCTGCGCGAGCGCCTCGAACACCGCGTGACGACGGTGTTCCGTCGCCACGCGCTGGGTCCGGCCGCCGTGTTCGCTCATCTGTTGCTGACCGCGCTGGACGTCCAGCGCTTCCGGGGCGGGCTCGCGCGGCGGCGGGCAGTGTCCGGACGAGGGGTGGCGGGAGCCGCTGCATGAGCTTCCGTTCGCGCCCCGCCCGCTGGTTCGAGGTCCTCACCCCGCGGTCCGAGGCTACCGCCGCGCTGAAGGCGCTCGCCGATACCGGCGCGGTGGAACTGCAGTCCCACAGCACCAGCGCGGAGAGCATTGCGACGCCCGAACTTCAGGCCGTGCTGGCCGAGTACCGGGAGCTGGCGCGGAGCTACGGCCGGTACTGGCCCGAGCCGCCGCCCGCCACGCCGAACCTGGATCCGCGAAGCGCCGAGGCCTCCATGGCGGTGCTGCGGAGCTGGGCCGACGATGCCCAGCCCCTCATCGCCCGGCTGGAGGAGATCCGCAGGGAACGCTCGAAGCTGGCCTGTCTCGAGCGCCTGCTGGACGAGGCGCCCGAGGCGCTGCCCAGCCCGGCCGGGCTCGCCGCCGCGGGTCCCGCGATCGGCTGCGGACTGTTCCGCATGCCGCCGGAGACCTGGCCGGAGGGGATGCCCGCCGGGGTCATAGTCCAGCGCATCGCACTGGATGACGAGACCTATCTGCTGGCGGTCGGGCCCAGGGGCGAATACGAATCCCTGGCCGGCGCCCTGACGGGCATGAAGGCGGAGCCGGTGGCACTCCCGGAGGGGCTCGCCGGCGAGCCGGAGGCCGCGTTGACCGAGATCCGCGATCGCCTGGCCGAACTGGGCCGCGAAGACGAGCGGCTGGGCGAACGGCTGCAGTCGCTGAACGACGAGCACGGCATCGCGCAGATCATCGGCTCCTTCGAACTGCTCGACTGGATGGCCCATCACGTGCCGAGTTTCCCGAGCAGCGAGAGTTTCGCCTGGATCACCGGCTGGACCAGCGATACCGACGGCGAGGGCATCCGCGCCGCGCTGGAGCAGGCGGACGTGCGCTACCTGATGCGTTTCTGCGAGCCGCCGGCGGGCTACCCGATACCCATGCTGCTCAGGAACCCGTCCTGGGCCCGGCCGTTCGAGTTCTTCGCCCGCCAGCTGGGCACCCCGGGCGGCGAGGAGACCGATCCCAGCATGATCGTGGCCGTCCTCGCGCCGTTGATGTTCGGTTTCATGTTCGGCGACGTCGGTCACGGCGCCGTGCTGCTGGTCGCCGGCCTCTTCCTGTACCGGAAGATACCCCAGCTCGGCATCCTCATCCCCGGCGGCATCGCGTCGATGGGTTTCGGCGTGGCCTTCGGCAGCGTGTTCGCGCGGGAGGACATCATTCCGGCGCTGTGGCTGCATCCGCTGGAGCACCCGCTGACGGTGCTGGGCACGTCGCTCGGCTTCGGCATTCTCGTGCTGCTGCTTGGCCTGGTGCTCGATGCCGTGCAATGGCGCTGGATGGGGCAGTGGTCCATCTGGTGGCACCGGCGTGTGGGGCTGATGGTGGCCTTCCTCGCGCTGGTGGCGAGCTTCTTCGACGTGCGTTTCCTGTACCTCGCCGTTGCCGGTTCTCTCTGGTACGTGTTCGGCGAGACGTTCGTCAGCGCCAGGGAGCGGACGCCCGTCGCCCTGGGCCAGGCTGCCGGCGAGTTCGTCGAGTCCCTGTTCCAACTGGCCGTGAATACGGTTTCCTTCGTCCGCGTCGGCGCCTTCGCGCTGGCCCACGCCGGATTGGGCGTCGCCGTGGTCGGCATGGCCGAGGCCGCCGGCAGCCTGACGGGAACGCTGATCGTGCTGGCGCTCGGCAACGCTCTCATCATCGCCCTCGAAGGGCTCATCGTGGGCATCCAGACCACGCGTCTGCTGCTGTTTGAATTCTTCATCCGATTCCTGAAGGCGACCGGCCGTCCGTTCCGGCCGCTGCCGCCCCCCGAAACCCGCACACCCACCAAAGGGAGTAAAGCATGACCAGCATGAAGATGATCCTCGCAGGACTCATCGGCCTTGCCCTGATCACCATCGGACTCGGCGCGTTCCTGATGATCACCAGCCTGCCGTTGCTGGCTGTCGAGGAAGGCGTCGCCGGCGCCGGCATCGGTGAGGGCGCCCTGCGCTGGGGCTTCGCGGCGGCAGCCGCGTCTGCGGCCCTGTCCGCCGCCGCCGGCGGCTATGCCGTGGCCAAGGTCGGCAGTGCCGCCGTCGGCGCGCTGGCGGAGAAGCCGGAGCTGTTCGGCCGCATCATCATCCTGGTCGGCCTGGCCGAGGGTATCGCCATCTACGGGCTCATCGTCGCCATCCTCATCCTGAACCGCCTCGGCTGACGTGTTCGGGGCAGTGTTCATCGGCGACGAAGTCACCGGCGCGGGCTACCGGCTGGCGGGCTTGCGCGCCGTCACGGCGGGCCCGGACGAGGCGGGCGAAGCGCTGGCGGCGGCGCGCGAGGACGCTGCGCTGATCCTGATCGGGGCGGGCAGCGCCGGCGGTATCGACGACGACGAACTCGAACGCGTACAGCGCCAGGGTGCGCCACCGGTGGTGGTGGTGCCGGACGCGCAGGGCGGCGAGCCACCGGATCTCGCCGCCCTGATCAACAGGGCATTCGGACTGGAGCAGTGAAGGGCCAATGAACGACACAGGCGGCATCGTCGAGCGGCAGGTCGACAGCATGGTCAGGCTGGTACGGCGCTACGAGGCGGCCGAGATCGAGAAGATCCTGGACCGCGCGTACGAGACGGCCGAGGAGCGGATACGCGTCGCCCGGCGCGATGCGCGGCAGCGGGTGCACGAGTCAATCGAGGAGCTGCGGGGCGAGGTCGACGCCGCCATCACCCGGGTTCGCGCAGGGGACGAGGCGCGCACACGCCGCCGCGAACTCGGCAAGGCCCGCCTGGTGCTGGACGCGGGCAGGGAACTCCTGGCCCGGTCGCTGCAGGCGCGCTGGCAGGAACCGGCCTCGCGGCAGGCGTGGACGTCGTCGCTGCTGGAGCAGGCGGCGGTGGTGCTGCCCTCCGGCACCTGGGAAGTGGAATACGCCGCCGGCTGGCCGGAGGAAGAACGCGAGGCGTTCTCGACGCGCGCCCGTGAGGCGGCCGGCGAGCCGCCGCGCCTGAACGCCGGGGATGACATCGCCGCGGGTCTGCGGATCGGGATAGCCATCGAGGGCGCCGGCGCGAGCCTGGACGGCACCCTCGACGGCCTGATGGGCCGGGGCCCCGAACTCGAGGCCCGGCTGCTGGCGGAGTACTACGCCCTGGCCGACGGCCCGGACGGGGAGGACGGCCAGGACGGATCTGGCGGAGGCGCATCATCATGAGTGTCGCGACCATACAGTGGATCGGCGGGCCGGTGCTGCGCGCGCGCATGCAGCAGCCCTTCCACGTGCAGGAGGCCATCCACGTCGGCCCCGACAAGCTGCTCGGCGAGGTCATACAGCTGCGGGGCGATGTCTTCACCGCCCAGGTCTACGAACGCACCTCCGGACTGAAACCCGGCGACCGCATCGAGGGCACGGGCCGGGCGCTCAGCGTCGGCCTCGGTCCCCATCTGCTCGGGCAGATATTCGACGGGCTGCTGCGCCCCCTCGGCGACGAGGACGAGCTGTTCGTGCGGGCCGGCATGACGGCGCAGGGTGCGGAGACGCGCCGCTACGCCTTCGACCCGGCCGTCGCCGCCGGCGACGAAGTGGAACCCGGACAGAGCATCGGGCGGGCGGGCGAGAAGGCCCATGCGGTCGAATGCCTGGTGCCGGCGGGGGCGGGCGGCCGCGTCGCCGAGGTGGCGGAAGCCGGCGAGTACGGTCTCGAGGACGTGGTGTGCCGCATCGAGCCCGACGGGCGCAACGGCGGCAACAGCATAGAGATTCGCCTCAGTCAGCACTGGCCCGTGCGCCGGCCGCGCCCGGTGGCGCAAAGGCTGCCGGTAGGCGCGCCGCTGATCACCGGCCAGCGCATCCTCGACACCCTGTTCCCCATCGCCCGTGGCGGGCGCGGCATGCTCCCGGGGGGGTTCGGCACCGGCAAGACCATCCTGCAGGAGGCGCTCGCCAAGTGGTGCGATGCCGATGTCATCGTCTATGTCGGCTGCGGCGAGCGGGGCAACGAGATGGCCGAGGTGCTGGACGAGCTGCCGAAGCTGGAGGACCCCCGCACCGGCCGGCCGCTCATGGAGCGTACGGTCATCATTGCCAATACGTCGAACATGCCGGTGGCGGCGCGGGAGGCGAGCATCTACACGGGCATCACCGTGGCCGAGTATTTCCGCGACCAGGGCCGGCACGTGGCGCTCATGGCCGACTCCACCAGCCGCTGGGCCGAGGCCCTGCGGGAGGTCTCCGGCCGCCTCGGCGAGCTGCCGGCGGAGTCCGGCTACCCGGCCTATCTCAGCTCCCGTCTGGCGGACTTCTACGAGCGGGCCGCGCGGGTGAAGACGCTGGGCGGCGAGGAAGGCTCGGTGACCATCATCGGCGCCGTGAGCCCGCCCGCCAGCGACTTCTCCGAACCGGTGACCATGCACACCAAGCGCTACGTGCGCTGCTTCTGGGCGCTGGACCGGGAGCGGGCCCAGGCCCGTTTCTACCCGGCGGTGCACCCGCTGCACTCCTATTCCGAGGACGCGGTCGAACTCGCCCGCTGGTGGAAGAGCCAGGGCGACCCGGACTGGGACCGCAAGCGCCAGCGTGTGCTGGTGCTGCTCGAGGAGCAGCAGAGCCTGGAGCGGATGGCGCGGATCATCGGCAAGGACGCGCTGCCGCCGGTGCATCAGGTGACGCTGCTGAACGCCGAGCTGGTGAACGACGGCTTCCTGCGCCAGTCCTCGTTCTCCGAGACCGACCGCTACTGCTCGCCGGCCCGCCAGCAGGCCATGCTCGACCTGCTGCTGAAGTTCATCACGCTGGCCGAGCAGGCGCTCGAGGCCGGGGCAAGCCCGGCGGATATCGCCGCCGTGCCCTCGCTGGCGCGCCTGCGCCGCCTGGGCGAAGAGGTGGGCGAGGACGAGCTGGAGAAGATCGACGAACTCCGGCGCCAGGTGGAGGCCGAATTCCACGAGCTGGAAGAGGGTGGCGGCGACGGCGACGAGAGAGCGGCCGCGACCCGGGAGGAGGCGGTGGCGGAAGTCGAAGGCCATGGCCAGGACAACGACGAGGCGAGTGACGAGGGCATCGACAATGGAAGCTGAAATCACCCTCACCGGCGCCGCCCAACGCCTGGAAGGCCCGCTCCTGTTCCTGCAGCGCACGGTCAGCGTGGGCCTCGACGCTGCGGTGGAGGTCATCGGCCGGGACGGCTCGCTGCGCTACGGGCGGGTGGCCGCCCTGGGCGACGAGGAGATCGTGGTGGAGATCCTCGGCGCCACCGAGGGCCTGAGTCTCGGCGACACCCGGGTGCGCATCCGCGAGAAGCCGCTGGAACTCGGCCTCGGACCCGGCCTGCAGGGGCGCATCCTCGACAGCCTCGGCCGGCCCATCGACGGCGGCCCCCCCATCCCCGCCGAGCGCTACCTGGCCGTGGACGGCTCCGCCATCAACCCGGTGGCACGGCACCGGCCGCAGGACTTCATCGAGACCGGCGTCACTGCCATAGATCTCATGAACAGCCTCGTGCGGGGCCAGAAGCTGCCGCTGTTCTCCGGCGGCGGCCTGCCCCACGACCGGCTGGCCATCGATATCGCCAGCCGGGCGCGGCTGCTGGGCGAGGAGGCGGGCGCGTTCGCCATTGTCTTCGTCGGCATCGGCGTCTCCCACGACACGGCCGAGCGCTTCCGCGCGTCGATGCAGGAAACCGGCGCTCTGGAACACACCGTCATGTTCCTGAACCGGGCCAGCGAGCCCAGCACCCAGCGCCTGCTCACGCCGCGCTATGCACTCACCGCGGCGGAATATCTCGCTTTCGTCGAGTCCCGCCACGTGCTGGTGATCATGACCGACATGACCAACTACTGCGAGGCGCTGCGCGAGGTGTCGGCGGGCCACGGCGAGATTCCCAGCCGCAAGGGTTATCCCGGCTACCTGTACTCGGACCTGGCCACCATCTACGAGCGCGCCGGCTGCCTCCGGGCGCGGCAGGGCACGCTGACCCAGCTGCCCATCCTGACCATGCCCGGCGACGACATCACCCACCCCATCCCGGATCTCACCGGCTACATCACCGAGGGTCAGATCGTGCTCAGCCGGGAGCTGGACCGCCGCGGCGTGTACCCGCCGATCGACGTGCTCGCGAGCCTGTCCCGGCTGATGGACGACGGCATCGGCAAGGGTGTTACCCATGCCGATCACCCTGCGCTCGCCCATCAGCTCTTCGCCGCCTACGCGCGCACCGCGAAGATCCGGGTGCTGGCGAGCGTGATGGGCCACGAGGGACTCACCGAGACCGACCGGCAATACCTGGATTTCGGTGATGCCTTCGAGCAGAAGCTCATCGCCCAGGAAGGCCCGCGCAGGCTCGACGAGAGCATGAAGGTGGGCTGGGAGATACTGCAGGGCCTGCCGCGGGCCGAGCTCTCGCGGCTGAGCGAGGCACAGGTCGCCGAGCATCTCGGCGAGCCGGAACAGGCCGGCGACGGCGCCGAAGGCGAGCCGCGCGAAGGCGAGGCCGAGGAGGGCGACAGCGGTGGCTGATCCCCGCCGTCAGCAGTCGGCCAGCCGCGGTCAGCTGCAGGAGCTGCGCGACGAGCAGAAGGTCGTCCGCGAGGGCTTCGAGTTCCTGGAGCAAAAGCGCATGCTGATCGCCGCCGAGATCATGCGCGAGCTGCGCCGCCACCAGGCGATCTACGAGGAGTTCTCCGCCGGTCATGCCGATGCTCTCACGGCGCTCGGCCGCGCCATCGGCTTCCACGGGCTGGAGGGCGTGCAGGTCTATCCGCCGCGCCCGTTCGAGGACGGCTCGCTGTCGTTCGGTGAGCGCCGCTTCCTGGACCTGCGCCTGATCGATGCGGCGACGGAAGGCGAATCCGTGGACCGTTCACGGCCTGCGGTGCTGCCCTCCATCGAGGCCGAACTCTGCGCGGAGGCCTTCCGCGCGCTGATAGACGGCGCGGCCCGCATGGCGGCCATCGCCACCAGCATCGCGCGCCTGCTGGAGGACTATCGCAAGACCGAGCGCCGCGCCCGCGCGCTGGAGAATGTGATCCTCCCCGAGATCGACGAGACCGTGAAGGACTTCGAGGACCAGCTCGAGGCCATGGATCAGGAGGACGCGATCCGGGTCAGGATGCGTCGGAGCTAGCGCGCGGTCGAGAGGATTCGTCCGGCGAGCCACGCCACTGCGCGGACAGGTGCCGGACCGTCTCCTGCCAGCGCTCATTACCGGGGGCTCCGCGGATGTAGGGAGCGAAGCGCAGGCTCAGCAGCGTCATCATCGCATCCTCGGCTTCCGGTATCGTCTCCGGCTTCTGCGAGGTGAGTCGCTTCAGCGCCGCCAGGGCACGGAAGGGCGCCTCGGCGTCTCCAAACCAGGCTTCCACGTGAGCAAGTTGCAGGATGGATCGGGCTGAACCCAGTGACTCGAGCTGCTGCAGGGCGATTGCCGACGCCGCGTCCCGGCCGAGTTCCTGCAGCGCGATCGCCTCGACCGCGTAACGATCAGCGGGATAGGCGAACTCCTCCACCAGGTCTGCCGCGGCCTCGTAGCGGCCCTGGTGGAGGTAGGCAAGCGCGATCAGAGATGCCGGATTCATGGCCGGGTTCAATGCGCTGGCCTGCTGCAGCTCCGCCAGCCCCTCCTCCGCGCGGCCCGCGAGGATCAGCGTGGCGCCGAGGTTGTAATGGTAGGAAGCTGCGAGCGGGTTGACGGCGATCGCCCGTCGCGACAGTTCGATGGATTCTTCGAAATCGCCGGCCCAGATCCGATAGCCCGCCTCGAATACCAGCACCAGAGGGCTGTTGGGGGCGAGTTCGCGGGCGCGCTGCATGTGCCGCCGGCCGGCCTCGAGTTCTCCCAGCGACCAGAGCAGCGAGCACATCCGCGCATGGGCCTCCGCCAGGTTCGGATCGAGTGAGAGGGCGCGCTCGAGGGCGTGGCGCTGTGTCCGCAGAGATTCGGCGAGCGAACCGCGGCCTTCGTCGTAAAACCCGGCCATCGCCACGGCGGCCAGTCCGACCCAGGCTGCCGCCAGCCGTGGATCGATGTCCAGCGCCTGCCGGTAGCTCGTCTCGGCGCGTTCGACGTCACCGGCGGCACGTCGGTTCCAGAAGAACTGACCGCGCAGGTAGTGGCGGTAGGCTTCGGGGTCTGTGTCGGCCGAAACGGTATCGCGTCCGGTCAGCTGCAACTCCAGGGTATCGCCGATCGATGCCGCGATGTCTTGCTGCACGCGCAGCACGTCGTTCACGGTCGCTTCGTAGGCCCGGGACCAGATCTGGGTATTCTGTCGGGCGTCGACCAGCTGGGCGGTGACCCGAATCTCTCCGTTCGCCTCGCGTACGCTGCCCTGCAGGATATAGCGGACGCCGAGCCGCGCGGCGATCGCGGGGATTTCCAGGCTGATATCCCGCAGCGCGAAAGAGGATGTCCGCGCAATCACCAACAGGTCCTCGGACTGATTCAGCCGATGCAATACCTCGTCTGCGATGCCGTCGCCGACATACGCGGCATTGCCCTCGGCGCTCATATCCTCAAAGGGCAGTACCGCGATGGACTTCTCCAGTGGAATCCGGTCCGCGTAGCCCGGCTCGGCTGACTCATCGTTGAAAACCAGTTTCGGCAGGTAGGCCAGCGCGGTCGCGGCCACCGCCACCAGGCCGAGCGCCAGCAAGACCGGCCGTCGTCTGCGGGCGGTCTGCCGTCCGGGCTCCGGGGTGCTCGCGGCACGCAGGCTGTCGACCGGCTCTACTTTCGGCAGCAGACGATATCCGTGACCGCGGACCAGCGCGATGTACTGCGGTTTCCGCGCGTCGTCGCCCAGGGTCTGCCGCAACAGTTTGATGCGCTGCGTCACCGTCTCCGGGCTGACGATCCGTCCGGACCAGACGCGCTCCGCGATCTCGTCATGGCTGACTACCGCCGGTGCCCGCTCGGCCAGGAGTAGCAGAAGTTGATACGACAGCCCGGTGAGTTCGAGCACCGTGTCGCCGCGGCGCAGCTCACGGGTATCCGTATCGAGGATCAGGTCCCCGATGCGGCGGTATCTCCGGGTCTCGTCGTTCTCTCCCATGAGACTCCTTCGCGGGCCCGGCAGCGCGGCCTTTCAGTGTCGGACGAGTCGCCCGGAGAATCAACTTCACGCTTTCTTCACGTCGCCTTCATGCGCCCGGGGACGGGTAGCCCTAACGTCTGAAGCACGCGGCCTGGTGCCAGGGACGGCCGCCGCAACAAACCGATAACGAGAATGGAGGAGAGAGCGATGCGACGTATCAGACCTTTGACGCTTTGCAGCATGCTGCCCGCGGTGGCCCTTATGCTGACAGGAATATCGGCGACCGCCGAGGCCGGCTATCGGCATGGGGGGCAGGCGGGCTGGAGTCCGAACGAGCCGGCCATGCGCACCGATGGTCTGCAGGTGCCCGGCGGCTGTCCCATCGAATCGCCGACGGGACGGTTCCTGTTCACGGCACGCAACCCGGACGATGACCCGGACACCGGCCTGGACATCTGGGTCAACCAGCGCGCCGGTCATGGTCCGGCCTTCGCGCCGGGCGACCGCCTCCCCGGGCCGGTCAACGTGCCGGCGAACGACTTCTGCCCGACGCCCCTGCCTGACGGTGAGCTGTTCTTCGTCTCCAACCGGGACCCGCAAGACAACTGTGGCAGCAGTGATATGTACCGCCTCATCAATAACCCGGCCACGGGCTGGGCGGAGCCCGAGAACCTGGGCTGCCATCCGGATGGCCCGAACACCCCCGGGCTGGAGTTGAGCCCCGCGGTCATCGAGACCGTGTTCGGCACGTTCCTGTTCTATTCGACCGACTATCACACCGGTAATCAGGACATCTACGTCAGCTACCAGCGCGGTGACGGCACGTTCAGCCCCGGCGAGCGGCTCGGTTATCCGATCAATACCGAGTACGACGATCGTCAGCCGAACGTGAGCCAGGACGGCCGGGAGATCGTCTTCGCCTCGAATCGCCCGAGCTATTCGGGTGACGAATCCGGTTTCGACGTCTTCACCGCGAAGCGCCGCTTTGCGTTCTTCCCCTGGCGCCGGGTCGTGAATCTCAGCGAATCCGTTCCGTTCGATACGGTCGGCGGCGACGAGACCAGGCCTTCGCTGTCCTGGGACGGCGAGCGGCTCTACTACGGCATCGGCGGTCTGGTCTACGTCAGCGAGCGCAACGACTACCGCCGGCCGTTCTGGGCCCGCTGAGCCCGGTCCGCGTCCGCCGCTATCCCCAGACCGGCGGCAAACCGCAGCCCGCGGCGCCTGGCGTCGCGGGCTGCATTCTTGCCGCACCGCGCCTCAGCCCATGAACTTCAGGAATTCCCGCCGCGTCTTCGGCCCGAAGGTCAGGTGGTGGGGGTCGCGGCGCTCGGAGTACTCAGCGCGACGCTGTTCCACCAGGTCGTTGTGCGCCCGCATTCGTGCCTCGTCCACAGAGATGCCGTAGGGCTTCAGCGCATTCAGGCCGAAGATCTTCGCCCGCAGCCCGTCGGTGATCTCCGGGTAACCGTGCTCCTCGCGCACGTCCGGGGCGATCTGGAAGGCCCGGAAGGCCTGGATCTGGTCCTGGGGCGAGCCGTACCAGATCGAGTCGGTGCCCCACAGCACGTTGTCCTCGCCGAGATGCTTCACCAGCTTGCCGATGCCATGGGCGGCGCTGTCGGTATCGCGCATGAGGCCGCGCCAGGTACTGCCCAGTTCGGCGTAGACGTTCGAGCCCTTGCCAATGCCGGCTTCCTCCAGGGAACGGATCAGGCCATCCAGACCCTCGCCCCGGTCGGGGTCGTAGGGCCCCTCGGGCTGGCCGGGTATCCAGCCGGAGTGATAGATGAGGAAGTTCACGTCCGGGAAGCGCTTGGCGGCCGGACCGATGTCGGTACACAGGGAGTGCTCGTAGGACTGGCGGCCGAAGGGGATGCCCTTGTGGATGCAGATATTTTTCACCCCGAGTGAGCGGGCCTTCTCGATGAAGCGGATGCCCACGTCGTCGGTGAGATAGAAGCCCTCGCCGTCCGGTCCCCACTGGGTGTAGGTCTTCCAGGCGGAGACGCCGTACGTCTCGGCGAGTTCATCCATGTCCTCGAGGTCGCCTTCCTGGTTCGGGTTGACGCGGCCGTGGATGAGCAGTCGATGGGTGCCTTCGAGTTCGTCGACGATCCTGCGGGTGGCGTCGGCCTCCTCGATGGTCAGCGGCTCGGCGTCCCGGCGCGAGGGCACGAAGGAGAGCACCATCATGTCCGTGTCGGCGTCCAGGAACACGTCCTTCACGAAGTCGTCGGCGCCGAGGCAGCGCATGTAGTCGCGGCTGACGTAGTCGAACTTCGCGCACTCTTCCTTGCGCTCCTGGGCGACGCTCGGCGGCACATAGTGGCCCTGCACGTCGAAGATGAACTCCTTCTTGCCGATGCCGGCCTCGGCGAGTTGCACGTCCAGTCCGGCCTCGTCGTCGAGGGCGAAGAAACCGGCGCCCTTGCCGGCGGCTGCATTGGCGCGGTTCATGGCCAGCAGCGAGGTGGCGGCGCCGGCCGCGCTGATGAGGAAGGCGCGTCGCGGCATGCCGAGGCGCTTCGCGTTCTCGCTCGCGGCCTCCTGGGCCAGACTATTCGCGTGTTCGTTGCGCGGCTCCAGCGGGATGGGCGCGTACTCGGCGTTGGAGGTCGAGTCGAGTTTGACGGGCAGGCGCTGGCCCTCGGGGTCGAAGCGATATTTCATGGCGGGCTCCTCATCGGCGTGCCGCCAATTTGCGGCGTCGGGAATCGGCTGTAAAGTGGCGTTGCGGCATTTTCCTTGAGCGGACGACCAATATGCGCGCCTTCGGTTGTGCCCGACCGGGGGCATGGCTAACCTCTGCCGCGCCCTATTCCGAAGACAACCGGTCCGAAGACAACCGGTCCGATGAAGACCAGTCCGAACAAGACCAGGGAAGACAAGGACGAGACCATGATGAGAATCGCCGCCTTTCTTTGCTCGTTGCTGATCGCGGTGCTGGCGCAGCCCGTGCAGGCCGAAGTGGAGCGCCGGACCCTGAACGACGGCAACCTGATACTGGAGGACATCCCCGCGATCCCGCAGACGATCGTGGACGACCTGAACCGCTATCAGAACGTGCGCTCGGCGAGCTTCCTCGACTGGACGGCGGACGGCGAGAGCCTCTACGTCTCCACCCGCTTCGGCGAGGTGGAGCAGATCCACCGGGTCGACATGCCCGGCGGCGCCCGTCATCAGCTCACCTTCTTCGACGAGCCGGTTTCCCAGGTATCGCGGCAGCCCGAAGGCCCGCACCTGATTTTCGCCATGGATGCGGGCGGCAACGAGTTCAGCCAGCTGTTCCTGTTCGACCCGCTCGTCTCCCGTTCGCGGATGATCACCGACGGGGAGTCGCGCAACGGCGGCGTGGTCTGGAGCCGGGACGGCGAGCGCATCGCCTTCCAGAGCACGCGGCGCAACGGTGCCTCCAACGACGTCTGGATGATGCCGCTGGATCAGGCCGATAGCGAGCCCGAGGCGGCACGCCTGGTGCTTGCCGCGCCCGACGGCACCTGGTGGGGGCCGGCGGATTTCGACGAGCCCGGCGAGCGCCTGCTCATCCTGAACTACGTGAGCATCACCGATTCCCGCATCCACCTGCTGGATCTCGATTCCGGCGAGACCACCCTGCTGGCCGGCGGCGACGACGATCCCTCCAGCAACTGGCCCCTCGGCTTCGATCACGCCGGCGAGGGCTACTGGTTCATCACCGACCGGGGCGGCGAGTTCAAGCAGCTGGCCTGGCAGCCGCTCGAGCCCGGCGCCGAGCCGGTCATCGTGACCGCGGACATCCCCTGGGACGTGGAGGGCATGACGTTCAGCAAGGATCGGCGCCGGGCGGTGTTCGCGGTCAACGAGGACGGTCTCAGCCGGCTCTACCTGCTGGACCCGGCGAGCCGCGAGTACCGCGCCGTTGGCGGTATCCCCACCGGCCTCGTCGGCAGTGTCGGCTTCAGCCCGGACGGCAGCCGACTCGCGATGACGCTGAACACGCCGCAGACGCCGAGCGACACCTTCGTGCTCGCGCTCGGCGAGGACCCGCTAACCCACGGCGAGCTGACCCGCTGGACTCACAGCGAGGTGGGCGGACTGGACACCGACACCTTCGTCGAGCCCGAACTGGCGCGCTTCGAGAGCTTCGACGGCCTGAGCGTGCCCGCCTGGGTGTACAAGCCCGAGGGGGAAGGCCCGTTCCCGGTGGTGGTCTCGATACACGGCGGACCCGAGAGCCAGGCCCGGCCGGCATTCAGCAGCACCTACCAGATGTGGCTCGCGAAGCTCGGCGTTGCCGTGGTGGTGCCGAACGTGCGCGGCTCCGCGGGCTACGGCAAGTCGTACCTGGCCATGGACAACGCGTTCAACCGGGAGGACTCGGTGCGCGACATCGGCGCGCTGCTGGCGTGGATAGACACCCGGCCGGACCTGGATGCCGACCGCGTGGCCGTGTTCGGCGGCAGCTACGGCGGCTACATGGTGCTGGCCAGCGCCGTGCACTACAGCGACCGGCTGAAGGCCGCCGTGGACATCGTCGGCATCTCCAGCTTCGTCACCTTCCTGGAGAACACGGAGGACTACCGGCGGGATCTCCGCCGGGTGGAATACGGCGACGAACGCGACCCGGAGATGCGGGCGCATCTCGAGAAGATCAGCCCGCTGAACAACGTGGAGAAGATCGCCGTGCCCATGCTGGTGGTGCAGGGCGAGAACGACCCGCGCGTGCCCGTGACCGAGGCCGAGCAGATCGTCGAGGCCCTGCGCGAGAAGGGCGAGACGGTGTGGTACATGAACGCGCTGAACGAGGGCCACGGCTACCGCCGCAAGGAAAACCGGGACGTCTACCAGCAGGCGGTGGTGCTGTTCTTCCGCCGCCATCTCCTCGACCAGGGCTGATTGGCGGCAGCGGCCGGCCCGGAGGTATGCTGGCGGCATGCAGAAGCTCAGCCTCCTCGACGCCACGTTCCTCTACGCAGAGACGGACAACACGCCCATGCACGTGGCCGGGCTGCAGCATTTCGAGCTGCCGCCCGACCAGGACGCCGACGCCTTCTACGAATCGCTGAAGCGCTTCGTCGAGGCGCGGGCCCACCTGGTGCCGTTCATGCTGCGGCGCCTGCGCCCCGCGCCGCTGGGCATGGATCATCCCGTCTGGGTTCTCGATACCACCTTCGACATCGACTACCACGTGCAGCGGGTCACCCTGCCGGCGCCGGGCACGACGGAGCAGCTGGAAGAGGCTGCCGCCGAACTCCACTCGCAGCCGCTCGACCGGGCCCGCCCGCTCTGGCGATGGTGGCTCATCGACGGCCTCGAGTCGGGCCACGTGGCCTGGTACACCCAGTATCACCATGCCTGCCTTGACGGCATGGGCGGGCAGGCCATATTCGAGATCTTCTTCGGCCCCACGCCGGAGCCGCCGCCGGTGCCCGTCGCACCGGAGGAGATGGACGAGGAGGACCCGGGTACCTGGGGCCTGCTGCGGGACACGGCGCTGCGCTTCGGCGCCAATCCCGTGCGCTTCGCCCGCATGCTGCCGGACCTCGCGCGCACCACCCAGGACCTGGCGACGCGGGCGTTCCGCTCGGTCGGCGGCATGAGGGCCGTCATGCCGCGGGTGCCGCGCACGCGCTTCAGCGTCGCCATCGGCCCCGAGCGGGCCCTGGCGCTCGGCTCCATCCCGCTGACGCCGCTCAAGGCCATCGGCAGGGAGCACGGCTGCACCGTCAACGATGCCTTCCTGGCCGTGTGCGCCGGCGGGCTGCGCAGCTACCTGGAGCAGCTCGGCGAACTGCCGGAGCGCTCGCTGGTGGCGGGCACGCCGGTGTCGGTGCGCAAGCCCGGCGATACCAGCCTGCACAACCAGGTGAGCATGCTGATGTGCGACCTGGCCACGGACCGCGAGGATCCCGTCGAGCGGATGAAGGCCATCCGCGAGTCCATTGACGGCGGCATCGAGGTGGTGCGCCAGCTCGACAACGTGCATCTCGGCGATCTCACCGTGCTCGGGCTGCCCATCGCGTTCCAGGGTGTGGCCACGCTTGCCAACCGGCTCCGCCTCGGCAGCATCATCCGCCTGCCGATGAACCTGGTGATCTCCAATATCCCCGGCCCCCGGCAGACGCTGTATCTGAACGGGGCCCGCCTGCTCACCCACTATCCGGTGTCGATCCCGAGCCACGGCAACGCGCTCAACATCACCGTGCAATCCTACGGCGAGCGCATGGACTTCGGTCTCGTCGCCTGTCGGCGGACCGTGCCGGATGTGCACACGCTGCGGGATCACGTGCTGCAGGCGTGGGACGAGCTGCAGCGGGCGGCCGGCAAGACGCCCGCGCCGCCGCTGCCCGTGGAGCCCCCTGCCCGTCCCGCGTCCGGACCTCGCCAGACCCTGGCTTAACCCTCGCAGCGCCGCTTAGCTCGTCTGCGCCTCCCGCGCCTTGCGGCGCCGCTTGTTCGCGCCGAAGGTCAGGCTCTGGGCGTTGATGTCGAGATCCAGCGCCAGCAACTCCCAGGTCTCCGGCCGGCGGCTACCAGTTTCGACGGATCGATCAGGTGGGGCGAGCCTCGGCAAGCAGATCCCGGGCCGCTACCGTCTCCCGATGATCGTCGCCGAGGGCGTAGACGAGATGGGGTAGCGCGGAATCGAGGTCCGCCGCCGCTCCGGCACTGTCACCGGCTCCGAGCCGGATCTCCGCACGTTGAACGAGTGCGCGGCCGAGATAGATGCTCCCCGTGGAATCGGGACGGGCGTGTTCCCTCAGCCGCTCGATCAGCCCGTCGACGAGTTCCCGCGCCGTGGCGTAGTCGGCGCGCTGGCGGTAGACCTCGGCGCCTTCGACCAGCGCCGAGATGAGGCCGGGGGTCTCCCGGGCCTGCGGATAGCCGGCATCGGCCAGCAGCGCGTCGATCTCGCGGGCCGCCGTCTCGAGGTTGCCGAGGCCACGGTGCACCTTCACGCGATTAACGCGGATACTCATGGCGAGTGCCCGGTCGGCTTCCGGGTTTTCCAGGAGGGCCTCGGCGGCGTCCAGGCTCTGCGTTGCACGCTTGAAGGCCTCGCCGGCCATGTGGACGGTGGCCATCCCGAGGTTCACGCGCGCCGCCACGAGTTTATTGCCGTCGGCCTCGGCTAGCGCCAGGCTCTGGGTGTAGACGGCCTCGGCCTTGTCGAGGCTCCCCACGGACACGAGCAAACTGCCGTACTGGGCGAGCAGCGATGCCGCGCCGCGTCCCGCAAAGCCGCTGGCGCGCATGCGGCCGACGAGGTCGTCGAACGCATCGAGCGCCTCGGGTATGCGGCCGAGATTCTTTAGCACCACCGCCTTGTTGGCGGCGACCCGCTGGTAGCCGAGGGTCGCTCCCCGGCCCGTCGACTCGAGCAGCTCGAGCACCTCGTCCAGATACCGGATAGCCTCGTTCGGTCTGCCTTCGTTGAAATGGCGGAACGCGATGTCGTTCAGCACGAGCCCGCGCAGGTTGGTGCCCGGCGCCGGGTGCGCGTCGAGCAGGCGTTGCGCGGCGAACATCGTGGCCAGCGCTTCGTCGTTCCGGCCCGCCTGAACCTCGGCACGCGATCTTGCGCGCAGGCACTCCACGCTGGTGTCGATGTCGGGAGCCGTGAGCGACGCATAGAGAGCCAGGCCCTCGGCGAGCCGCTCGGCCGAGCGGTCGGGGTCCTGCATCATGGTCGTGCGGGCCCGTCGGCAGAGCACTGCGGCGAGCACATCGGCCTCGCCGTGGTCACGGGCAATGCGCTCGGCTTCCTGCAGCAACTCGGCTTCGCGCTGCCGCTCGCCCAGGCTGGAATACCGGCGCGATACGTCGAACAGCACGGACGCCATGAACGGCTGATCCGTGCCGAACTGGTTCTCCAGGAGGCTGCGGCCCCGGTCCAGGAGTTCGACAGAAGTGAGCGCGCCGTCGCCCGTCTCCTCCATCAGCAGGCTGTAGAACTCGTTGCTGGCCTGGACCCGCTGCTGCTGGTTTACGGCGATGCCCTGCTGCCGTTTGGCTTCCACCATCTGCCAGCTCGTGATGAGCGTGGCGGCAACGAGCGCCACCACAGTCAGCATCGCTCCTGCCACGCCGCTCCGATTGCGCTGGACGAATTTCCGCAGCCGATACCCGGAGCGCTGACCGGCTGCGCTGACGGGATAGCCGGACAGGTAGGCTTCCAGGTCTCTGCGCAGAGCGTTCGCGTCGCGGTAGCGATCGCCCGGGTCCGCACGCAGGCACTGTTCGACGATCAGCGTGACTTCGCGCGGCAGGGACTGCCGCACAGCACCCGGCAGGGTGAGCGGCCGGCCGTCGACGGAACGCTGGATGGCATCGGTGAGCGTCTCTCCTTCGGTCGGCAGGCTGCCGCCGAGCACTTCGGCCATCAGCAGTCCGAGCTGGTAGACATCGGAGGCGATCGAGATCGGCTTGCCCAACAGCTGTTCGGGGCTCGCGTACCGGGGCGTCATGGCGCCCGCGCGGGTCAGGTGTCCGGGTTCGTCCTCGAGCAGCTTCGCGATGCCGAAGTCCAGCAGCTTGACCCTGCCGTTCGTCGTGACGAGCACGTTGGAAGGCTTGATGTCGCGATGCACTACCAGATTCGCGTGCGCGAAAGCGACGGCGTCGACGACGTCGATCAGCAGGCGGATCCTGTCGGCCAGCTTCAGCGAGCGCTCGTCGCAATAGCGCGTGATCGGGCTGCCCTCGACCAGCTCCATCACGATGTAGGGCCAGCCCTCGGCCGTCAGTCTCGCGTCGTACAGCTGCGATATGTGGGGATGATTCAGGCCCGCGAGGACGCTCTGCTCCTGCATGAAGCGTTCGCGCATGGCCGGGCTGAAGCCGCTGATCGTGGACAGCTTTATCGCGACGTCCCGCTCGAAGCTGCCGTCGATACGGGAGGCGCGGTAGACGCGGCTCATGCCGCCTTCGGCAATGAAGTCGGTGATCCGATAGCCGTCGAGTTCGCGGTCGACCAGGGTTTCCTGCTCCCCGGCCGACAATTCCGAAAGTATCCCGAGGCCCGCTCCTGTCGAGAACGGGTCTTCGTCAGAGCCTCTCATCGCCGATCCTGCTCCTTTCCGTCGTTCGCGCAGGGGCGTTATACACTGCTCGGCCCGGAGAGACGACACACCGCGTTCCATGCTGCGCCGCGACCCCTGCGTGCCCCGGCTCGCCAGGGCGAATTTCGGGCGATTCATCCGCTCTTTGGCCGGACTGCTATAAAGGACGTCCACTGAAGGAAGAGGCACGGAATTGAAACCGAGACAACTTGACCGCTTGCTGTGGCGTACCAGCCGGTCTGCGCCTGCCGTTTCCGAGACCCGGATCGTCCGCACGTCGCTCTCGGATGTCCGGATACGTGATTCCGGCGGCGACCGGCCCGCCATCGCGTTCCTTTGCGATCCGCCCGTCACGGTCGAGGCCTATGACCAGTTGATCGGGCTCCTGTCTCCCGGGTTTCGCGTGCTGGTCGTCGAGTTGCCGGGTTTCGGATTCTCGGCGCCCCACAGTGCCGGGGCGTACGGATTCCAGGCTGCGGTGAGTGCCGTCGAGGAAGCGTTGCGATCGCTCCGGCCCGGGCCGCTGGTGCTCGCCGGACCGTGCATCTGCGGCTTCGTCGCCGCAGCGATCGCCCGCCGCGGTAATCTCGACCTCCGAGGCCTGATTCTGATGCAGACGCCGGATCTCGCGGGGATGCGCGCCTGGACCGAGCGGATGGACCCGAAACGCCGCCTGCGCACCCCCTACCTCGGACAGATACTGGTTCGCTGCAACGCGAAACAGCTGGCTCGCTTCTGGATCGGTTACGCGTGCGGACAGAGCTGCGACCATCGACCACTGGCGTCCGCAACGATTGCCGCCCTCGACGCCGGCGGCGCGTACCCTCTGGCGACCATGCTGCAGGGCTGGGGTGACGATCTCGAGGACAGTGCTATCGACGTGGCGGCGATGGCGGTATGGGGGCGCGATGACCGGTCTCACCTACACACCGACCCTGAGTCCACGTTACGGCATGTACCGGCGGCGGAAGTGATGCAGTTCGAAGATTGCGGCCATTTCGTGGAACTGGAGGATGCGTCGGAGTTTGTTTCCCGTATCCGCCCGTTCCTGGAAGGCTGCCTGAGATTCTCATGATCCGGATGCTGCAATCGGGGGCAAATCGCGCAGCGGCCGGTACTCATTAGAGGTTTCGTGGATCTGCTGGCAAAGGGTGAGCGGGGTCTACTCACTGCGGTGGCTGGGCTGGCATTGACGGCCGCGACCCGGGTGGCTGTCGCGTTCGTCCATGCTCGACTGACGACAACCGTGCCCCGATCGAAACCGCTTCGCTCGAAAGCGGCCCTCTTCGTTTGTTGCGGTATGATTTCCGCAGTCGCCTCGAAGGTGACACTCAACGTTGGATGAACGGTAGGTATGAATCTGATGGCGTTTCGGTCTGCAGTCAATACCTGGTTCTATCTGGTTGTCATCGCCGCAGCCGCTATCGTCATTGCAGCTTTGTTCCCGGTTATGGAGGCAGGAACTTCGGGAGTGATGGCGGCGGCTGTCGTGAGTGCTGTTGTGGCCATTGGGCTTCCCCTGTGGCTTCGCGCATCCACCAGATACACCGTCACTCATGAATTGGTGACCGTCAGATCGGGCCCGTTCCGCTGGCAAATACCAAGGTCCGAGATTTCGGAGATTCAGCCGTCTCGCTCCTTCCTGTCGTTACCCGCGCTATCTCTGGATCGACTCAATCCGGACATTACGGCCTACGAACGAATGGCTACGTGTACGTAAGTTCTCGCATCCGACAACACTTTATGAACGAGCAAAGTTGCTCAGTTGATATCAGTTCATGTTTGGGGTGAGCACGCCTCGACGCCTCGCAGGGCTGCTCGGTATCGTCGCATTATCATTGTTGGCCTACGCGTTCTTTCAACGCGAGAACTCCGAAGGTACCGAGATTATCGTTCCTTCCTCGACTTCAGTCGATATCCAGCAAATCGAAGCGAACACGTCACCTCCACCCGAGTTACCCGCGGCAGACTTGCATTCTGCGTTGACTGAAGTCTGCGCAGACGCTGCCACCGAGCCCGCCGGCGGAGAGTGGACGCAGGAGGAAATTCAGGCGCAGATACACGACTTCAACCAGCAAAAGCTGAGGTTGTCTCAGAACCTGTCGGCATCTTCGTCTGCGGAGCACTTACACCTGGCGGCCTTGCTAGAGGATGACCCGGCATCACGCGTCGCACTGCTCGATAGAGCGATTTCAATTAGTCCATCGGACTCGTTTCTGCTGTGGGGCGCCGTACGAATTTGCTCTGAAGCAGCCGAAGCCACGGCCTGCCCGCTGCGGAACTGGGAGCAGCTATTGATCGCCGTTGACGGCCAAAACAGTGAATCTTGGGTCCGAATTGCCGCCAATAGATACGCGGCGAATGAGTATGCTGCTGCACTCGAAGCGATGCGCTACGCCTCTACGGCCGCAGAAACTCGTGCCTACTGGACCGAAACCATCGAGATGGTCGAGCGAGGTCTTGCCGCGGGTAGCGACATGGATTTTCCGGAGCGAGTCGGTATGGCTTTCGGGTTTGCGGCCTCTGAACTTCCGCGCTACGGCGACTACATAAGAATGTGCGAGGATCGGTCTGCACAAAGTGTGGATTGGGCTTATGCCTGCCTTGCTTATGGCCAGTTGGTGGAGGTTCAGGGGAAGACCGAAATTGGCGTCTCTATTTCTCGCGATCTCCAAAGACTCGCGCAAGAGGCGCTAGGTGAGGCGGACAAAGCTGCCGAATTAAAACGGCGGCAAGATGAGCGGCGCCAGCAACGGCTCGATTCAATCGAGGAATACAACCCGGCAATAGAGCGGCTTATCGTCTCGAGCCCGACATTGTTCTCCGCATACATGGCAGCAATCAGAACAAAAGGCGAAGAAGCTGCTCGACGGCAAGTGACGGTCGAAATCGAGCGACTCATTGAGCAACAGCCTGGCCTGGCTTGTGAGAAAGTGTGGGTCCGGTAATGATCGGGAAAGCGACCGTAGCGCTGTTCTGAAGTAGGATTCCCGTTATCGACTCGAAGGCGATTATCGTGTGCATCGATAGGACAGAGTGGCAAGCCTCGTTGTGAAGACCAGCTGTATTTGGCCGTTCAGAGGTGTGCGCGGTTGGCTGCGGCTTATGGTGGTCGTATGCGCCATCGCCTCGGTCTCAACGGGACTTGCTGATGGCGGTAGTAGACAACCGTCTGGCGAAATTAAGGAGATAGTCCGTCCGGCGGACGTTGATGAGGTAAGCGGCCTGTCGGGTTGGTTTGACGAAACTTTCGAGCCGGAAATGCACCTCAAGGTGTCCGCATTTATCTATATCGACTGGCAGCTCTACGAGTGGGTTGTAGATGGTCGTTCGGGCACTGAGCAGCCTCTGCGTATAAGAATTGACCTCGGAATCACCGAGCCAGTAGAGATGGAAGTCCAGGAGATATCATGGACCACATCTAATACGGTCACGTCCCTGTCAGGTCCCGTCTATCGCAACGACGTTAACGTGGGTTCCGGGGTGATTCGCCCGGCGATCCACCGGAAGGAGTTTCGTGGATATATTCGACTACCTGAAGGCAAGTTCGTTATCTCGCCGACACCTCGGTTACCGACGCATATTGTCTATCTCAATGACTGGGAGGCCATTCGAAAGGCGGATAATGAGTATCAGCAGCAGGTACGGTAGGAGTTCGTGCCACGACCGGGTTCATGCTTAGCTGCAGAAAAGTTTTCAGGCATCCCGCTGAGTTTGGGTCTTGGCCGAACTGAGACGGCTTCTTGGTTTGAGCTAAAGTCCCTCCTACTGACGCGTTCTGGACGTTGCGCGAACATCCTGACCGAATCAGTCGAGCTCGAGGTGCTCTAGCAGGTGCTGGAAAATGGCTGACAACCAGATTAATGAAAAGGGTGCGCGAGACTACATTAGGGCGGCTCGAACGCTCAACGATCATCTTTCCGAGCACAACGCTGTCGGGCCGCTAAGTCATTGCCAGGGCCAAGCGATTGAGATTGCGCTGAAGGTGTGTATCGAAAAGCGCGGTGGTCGAATACCAAAGGGCCCCCAAGGTCACAATCTCGAATTTCTGTGTGAGAAGTGCCCTGACTTAGATCTGTCTGCGAATGAGCGTGATATCTTGGAATGGTTGAATCAAGAATATATTGGGACTGGAGAGTTGAGCTATCCAAGCAGGTATCGCCCGAACGCCGGGCGAGTGCTACTCCGACCCGGACAAGTTGATATTGAATCGCTGCTGGAGGCGATCTTGCGGCAGCAGGTCCCTTCCTGAGAGTGTCCGTCCATCGTCGCTGCCTTTCAGTCCTGGAAGCAGCGACCTGCTCACGGCTCCTTCTAGTCGGAAAACGGCCATTGCAGCCCTCTGATGTATGATTTCCGGAGTCGACCCTTTTCAGCCGGTCAGATTTCAACGTATAGCCATCGCTTAGCTAGTGACGTCGTCGACCTCCAACACGATTATTCGCAACAGCGGGTTTTTGATTCTGGCGATAGTCGCCTCGAACCTGCTCGCTGTCGGCTGGTGGTGGTTATGGATGTATCGAGGCTGGGTGGGCCCTGTACCGCTTTTTCATTGGTTTATTTGGTCAGACGGTGAAGCAACGTACGACCTCACGCTGAACGAGATGTGGCTAACGGCGTTCGCATTCCTCATTCTAGTCCGACTCGGAACCGCGTTTATCAAACGTAGGCAGTGATCGGCTGGTTGTGGCCGATCGCCGACCAATAGATCGCTCAAAACGTTACGGCGGCAAGTCCGCTTGGTCCCTCAAAGCGGACATTCACCGAACGAATCGGAAGACTCCCGGGTCTAGCCCACACCCTGCTGCAGCGGACCGATTGACGAACAAGAGTCGGTCACCCGGCCTTTTCGGCCACTCCCTTCAGCTCCCCGAACGCCGCCTCCAGACACTCCGCGTAGAACGCGGGGTCCGGCATCATCTTCCGGTCGCTGACGAAGGCGATGGCCAGGCGGCCGTCGTAGCTGGTC
>Ga0209931_1000220_pt1 | contig 33555 bp, 25 predicted proteins | sample SalPonR1_B_D1_MG_FD_185697 | JGI IMG/M metagenome (GOLD analysis project Ga0209931, IMG submission 185697) | Salt pond soil microbial communities from South San Francisco under conditions of wetland restoration - Salt Pond MetaG R1_B_D1_MG... ...
TGGTGAATTTCCATAGTTTTGGCATCAATATGGGGCTCAAGTGCGTCATGAGCGTAGTCTAAATCTGGTAATTCAAATGACATAATAATAGTTTTAAAGTTAATTTCCCCAAAAATAGTCATTGCCATAAGATTTTCAATTTTTTAAGTGTTATAAAAAGTTTAAAACTTCATCATTACAATTAAACAGGCCGGGATTACGGGGGTTTAATATTTACCTAAGATCGAAAATTAGATTACTAAATTATTGACTCAGGTACTTACTTACTATCAGAAAAAATATGTTTTGAGATGATACTAATACCAAATAAAGTCGACATTATCAATATGTTAACCTATGCTTTTGTGTGTGGATTGTCTTTACCACAGACCAGTGTGCATTTCGGCTGGGTTCAATAACCACCGACAAAGCAGGTGCTTACAATGAAGGAATATATTATGATGTAACTAAATGAAGTTTCTGAGTATTGCATGTATAAAACTGTATGTGCTATAAATTCTGAAATTTATTTTTATATTGTTATAAGTCAACACCTTAATGTCATTACGAGCCTCTGAAAATTTCGCAAATTTGATGTAATGCGTTTTGACGTTTAACGTAGGTTTTCTATTCTGAAAAAGTCAAACTTATTCTCTTAAAAAAACATAAAACACAGGTCATTAAGGGTATAAAAAAATCATCAATGGCAGGCCTGCCTGTTTGGCTCGACATGGGAGTAAAACATTGATAATGTAATATTTGAATATATAATTTATGAACTCCGAAATTTTAATTATCACTTAATTTTTTATGCAGCTCTACACATTCAACCGCTTCTTTTACATCGTGAACTCTTAAAATATGAGCTCCTTTTTGTAAAGCAAGCATATTTAATGCCGTTGTTCCGTTCAGGGCCTCTTGTGGTGAAAGATTTAAGGTTTTGTAAATCATAGATTTTCTAGATACCCCGCATAATATAGGAAAGTCAAAATCGTTTAGCAGTTCAAATTTATTGAGCAGTTCAAAATTTTGATTTATATTTTTTGCAAAACCAAATCCCGGATCTATAATGAGGTCTGCAATTCCTTTTTTTAATGCCAGGTCTATTCTTTCAGAAAAATAGTGTTTCACTTCTAAAACTAAATCTTCGTATTGGTTTAAGGTTTTCATGTTTTGAGGCGTACCTTTCATATGCATCATGACGTAAGGCACTTGATGTAGGGCGACGACCTCAAACATTCTGTCGTCTAAAACACCTCCCGAGATGTCATTTATAATATTAGCACCCTCGTGAATGGCCTTTTCTGCGACATCGCTTCTAAACGTATCTACTGAAACTAGGATGTCATTTTTAAATTCCTGTTTCAATACATGCAGAACCGGTAAAAGCCGATCTAATTCCTCTTTGACGGGAACGTCGTCTGCGCCGGGTCTGGAACTATAAGCTCCAACATCAATAAAAGTTGCGCCGTCTTTCAGCATTTTATCCACTTTCGCTAAAATCTTGTCTTCCGACTGGTAGAGTCCGCCATCGTAAAAGGAGTCGGGCGTAATGTTGAGAATACCCATCACTTTAGGTGTTTTAAAATCTATAAGCTTGCCATTGCAATTTATTGTCATGTCTTTGTAGGATTGAACATTTAAAATTTTTGATTACAAATATGACCAAACTAGAGTTAATATAAATATTTTTACCCCAGAGTATAACCAAGTTTTAATAGTTGATATTGAAATCGCATTGAATTTTGAAATATTTTTTTAAATCTTGAGTTATTAACTATGTCAAATTTCGTTATTTGTGTTGTAATAATTTACTTATGAAATATAGTCAATCAGTTTTTTTAGCTTTAGTCTTTTGTTTAGGTTTAAACTCTTTTGCACAAGATAAAAATGACACCATAAAAACCGAAAAACTGATTATCATCAAACAATATTCACCAACTTTGAATGATGCTTTTAAAGTTAAGTCTAAACCATCAATCTCTGATTCTATTAAAACCCCTCAGAAAACAGTAGAATATAGTATTTTTTCTGTTCCGGTAGCTTCAACTTTTACGCCTGCTAAAGGGGCAGCCAGCAATGTAAGGCCCCAACAAAGGCCATACCTTTTTCAGAATTATGCACGTTTTGGAGCTGGAAATTTCACAAATATTCTTGGAGAGTTTTACGGTAGCGTTTACCTTAATCGGTATCAAAAACTCGATATCGACTTTAAACATCTGTCCTCTGCGGGCGGTATAGAAGAAGAGATTCTAGACAATAATTTTATGGATAGCACTCTGGATTTGAGTTTTCTGTCTTCAGAAAATTACTTTACTTGGAATGCGGGAATTGGTGTAGATGTAATGAGGTATAACTGGTATGGTTTTGATGAGAATAATCTGAACTCTTTTAATGAAGTATTCGGCTCGGATATTTCAAGCATAGATCCTCTCCAAACCTATCTTGGACTAAATGCAAGCGGAGGAATTGAATTTGACAATAGCATAACAAAAACGATATCTGTTAATATTCAGAATTTTTCAGATAACTACAGTTCTTCTGAAAACCAACTAAGGCTAAATGGTAACTTTGAATTTTATATTCAAAATAACAGTTTAGATCTTGATGTTCAAATAGATTATTTATCGGGTAGCTTTGAAAGTGAATATAACAACCCCGAGGCTGGTGGAATAGATTACGGATTTTTAAGCAGCTCTATTTTGCCATCATACCAATTTGAAACCGGAGATTTTGTGGTTGATGTGGGTCTAAAAGCAAGTGTTTTGAATAATACAGAACTTAGTGAAACAGATTTTTTTATCTATCCCAAAATAAATGTAAGTTATAACTCTTCTGAAAGTGTCGCCTATTATGCCGGTCTTGACGGAGATTTGCAGAATAATTCTTATCAATCTATTGTGAAGCAAAATCCTTTTGTTTCACCAACCTTACTTATTCAACCCACTGATAATGCTTTCACGGGCTTTGCGGGGATAAATGGTAATATAAAAAAGTTTAGTTATAACGTGAAAGCCTTTTACAAACAGGAAAATAATTACGCTTTTTTTATTGAAAATCCCACACAGTTGGGCTTTTTTACCTTTCAACCTCAAAATAATTTTGAATACTCCAATTCATTTAGATTATTTTATGATGATTTAACGAGCATAGGGGTACAACTGGAAGCCAATTACGAAGCTTTTGATGATTTTAATATAGGATTTTCTGCACAATATTTCAATTTTTCAGTTGACAATCTCCCTGAAGCGTCCTACTTACCAGAATTTAAAGTCAATTTGAATGCTAATTATCAAATAGGACAGAAGTGGTTTTTACATTCCACCTTGTTTTATGTAGGCGACAGGGAAAGTGTAGGATATGTAACATCACCGGCCGATGGTATTGGTTTTGGTTCTCAAACAGTTGATGGGTTTTTAGATTTCAATCTTGGTGTAGATTACCAATTATCTGAACGTTTAGGTGTCTTTGTTACCGGCAAAAACCTTTTGGATAACAATTACGAGCAATGGCGAAACTTCAGCGTTCAAGGCATTCAGTTTATGGGTGGTTTATCCTACCAATTCGATTGGTAAAATTCTTAACATTTAAGAAACATTAGATACATTTTGTACACTTAGATTTGTCCACCTTATTTAGATAAAATGGGAAAAAGTCCAAAGCGACCAAATCTTAGGCTTTTCAATTTTTTTATTGAAGAGAAAACTTTTTTATTAGTCATTATAACCGGCTTTGTACTTGCAGGTGCTTCAACGGCTTACAACTGGTCCATAGCCATGTGGATTGGTTTTGTTTTTGCAGCCTATGCTGCTGTGGCTAATGACAGTATTCAAACCATAGGAACTTTTATTGAGAGTAATTCAGATAAGAAATGGTGGATGTTGTGGTTGTTTATAGGCACCATTTTTTTGGTTACCGTAGGTTACAGCTGGTTTACTTACGACGGAGATGTAACCTACCAAAGATTGCTAAAACCCGACGGGTCATCTCCGTACCCTCATCCCGAGGAGTTTTCGTTTTTTCAGATTATAGCGCCACTGGTATTGCTTATTTTAACTCGACTGAGAATGCCGGTATCAACAACATTCTTATTACTTAGTGTTTTTAGTGCGTCTTCCTCTGGCATTACTTCGGTAGTAATAAAAAGTTGGACGGGCTATTTATTGGCATTCGTACTTTCGTTTCTGATATGGTATTTAGGCTATAACCTCATCAGGAAACATTTTAGTTCCAGGAAATTCAATAAGTCTTGGACGGTGGTTCAGTGGCTCGTAAGTGGTTCTTTATGGTCGGTTTGGATTATGCAAGATGCCGCTAATATTTCCGTATTTTTACCACGGCAACTCTCTTTACAACAGTTTGTTATTTTTGCTTTAACCATTTTTATAGGTTTAGGATTATTGTTTTATTTTAGAGGAGATAAAATACAACAGATTGTTAGTGAAAAAGCTAGAATCTCTGATGTAAGAGCAGCAACCCTAATCGACTTTTCCTATGTAATTTTGTTGATTTACAAATTGTTTATTTCTACTGTTCCCATGAGTACAACTTGGATTTTCCTGGGTATCATTGGTGGTCGTGAAATTGCTATAAGCATTGCCCGAAATAAAATAGGAACAAAGCACAAGAAAACAGCTTTAGGCCTAACACTCAGAGATTTTGGTTCTGCAATGCTGGGACTTTTTATTTCAGTAGCATTGGCGGCTGGAGCCAATCCCGCTATTCGCCAAGATTTATTAGATTTATGGCCTTAATATCATAAACCCTCCTTTACCTTAATAAATCAGTTAGGAGTGTAGAGCATTGAATTTTAGACTAATAGAGTACATTGCCTAAATAATAGTAGACCATTCTAATTATAATAGCTTTTTTGACTTAGGCGTTTAATAAATATATTTTAAATTAATTACTTATTTAATAATCAATATATTATGTCTAAATAAAACCGTTTTTTTGCCTAAAAAAAATTTTTCGTCTATAAAGTTGATGAAATATCACCACAGAGGCACTGAGAACACTGAGATATAAAATATTAATTATATGCCTAGGTCAATAGCTTTTTTTACAGTTAATGATTATTTTAGTAAGAGGACACTAAATCTCCTCGAAATGCTGCTGGTCATTTTTAGAAAAAAAGTGTTTTTATAAAAAAAATCAAAGCAAAGCATATTTGTGAAATGCCTAAGTAAATTGAGGTAAAGCATCAAAAAACTTATGAGCCGACTCTTGTTAAAACATTTTTCATTTCATCTCTGGCGCAGGTAAAATCACCCATTCTTTTACTCTCACCAATGTGAATTGGGGTGGTGTTTAGTCGGTTAGCTAAATCTTTTATAGGCATGTTTTTGAGATCGCCAAATTCGGCTTTCCACCATTTTAAAGCGTCGAGGTTTGTGTTTTGAAAACCTGTTGTTCTGCGGTCATTATCAGTAGGCAGAAAAACTAGACTGCCTATAATTGCATTCAAATCATCAAAGTCTATCAGTATGCCGTCAAAAATAAGCTGGGCATAGAAGGCATCTTTGAAGGTTTGCTCAATTTTGTTCATCTCGCAAGCTTTGATATCGGTCAATATTACATTATATTTTGTCAATGCATTAGTTAATAACCAGCATTTTATTCGTCTGACATAAAATACGGTAGCTTTCCATCTCCCGAGATATCCTTGCTCGGTTTCTACTTCAGTTGTGATATACTTTTTGATGAGCTTTTCTAATTTTTTGGTGGTATGGATATTAGTACATGTCATCTATTCTAACTATATTTTTGAGTCTGTAAAGTAGTGAAATTAAATGATTTCTATTACAAAAAATCAAAAAAGTTAATTTTATAAATAAATGTTGGTGCGAAGTTACAAACTTCGCACAGCAGATATAAACATTGCACAGCGTTATAATTCAAGTAGTTTAGCCTTAATTTCTTACATTATTCTCATATCAATTCATCAACCTAAAAACCCACTACTTTTTATATTTATCAAACCAAGCAATGGTGTGGGCGACTTTGGTCATCAGGTTACTCGGGCGTTTTGCAATACCATGACTCGCTTCAGGAATTTCTACCAGCACAGTGGAGATTTTTCTGAGTTTTAAGGCGTGGTATAATTGTTTGGCTTCGCTTGGTGGTGTTCGTAAGTCATTCATGCCTACCATAACCATTGTTGGGGTTTGAACATTTCCCACTAAAGAAATGGGTGAAAACTTCCAGTAATTCATCGGATTTTCCCAAACCTGACCCGGATAACGAGAATTGGCATAGCCGTAATAATTATCTGCCACCAACAATTTTGAAATCCAGTTCATGACAGGTTTGGTCACCACAGCTGCTTCAAAGCGATTGTTTTTACCAATCATCCAGGCGGTCATGATACCACCGGCACTTCCACCGGTAACATAGAGTTGGTCTTCATGGGCAATGCCTTTTTTAATACAGGCATCTACACCGTCCATCACATCATTATAATCTTCTCCGGGATAGTTGTTTTTTAAGAGATTTGCAAACTCTTCTCCATAACTGGTACTACCTCTGGGATTAGGATAAAACACCATATATCCTGCTGAAGCATAAAGCTGTAATTCTATACTAAACCGGTCACCGTAATTTAAAATTGGTCCACCATGGTTTTCAACCAAAAACGGGTAGTTTTTCTCAGGATCATAGTTTGGTGGATAAACAATCCAACCTTGAATTCTACGCCCATCTACGGAGGAGTTGTACCATACTTCTTCAACTTTACCTAAAACCTTATGATTGAACAGCGCTTTGTTGAGGTTGGTCAACCGATTAAACTTTTTTCCTTTAGAAGTAATGGTAGCTATATCTGAAGGGTGCTGAGGAGTAGAATAGGTATAAGCTATTATACCATTGTTGGACAGGCTAAACATCCCACTACTGTAAGGACGACCAAGAGTAGTTCCACCGCGATTGTTTGCAATGGTTTTAAAATTACCACTTAAGTTAATATAACCAATTTTGCCATTACCGTGTTTATCATAATTGAAAAACAAGCCTTTGCCGGCAGCATCCCATTGGATGGATGATAAACTCATGTCTAAATCTGCACTAAGGCATCGCTTTTCACTGCCATCAGGTTTCATGACGTAAAGCAACGTGTTTTGATACGCCTCTCTTCTGTCTTCAAAACCCAGATAGGCTATTAATGTCCCGTCAGGAGATACTTTTGGCGAAAAGTCAGGTCCATTGCGATCAGTTAAGGTTTTCATTTTGCCGTTAGCGATATCAACAGCATAGACTTCTGAGTTTCTAAAATCGTATTCCCAATCGATGTTCCGGTTGGCTGAAAAGTAAAGTTGGGAATCATCTTTAGACCAGCTGATGCTGCCACGGTGTTGGTAATTGCCAGAGGTCACTTGACGGACAGCTCCTCCATTAGCCGGCACGACAAAAAGTTGATAAAAACCCGGTGGTATATAACCTCTGCCATCAGATTCGTGGTTTAAGCGGTCTGTGATTCTGGGCTTTGGTGCCCATTTGGCGCCTTTGGGTTTTTTGGGAAGCTTAGCAATGACCGGTGCCGATGAGGGCACAAACATGCTAAATGCCAGTTGGGTACCATCATTAGACCAAGTTAAAGAAGACGGGCTTTTAGGTAATTGAGTAATTCGTGCAAATTTTCCGGAATCTAACCAGTACATAAATATTTCTGAGCCATTTTTACCTTGACTCACAAACGCCAAACGTTTACCATCCGGCGACCATCTGGGACTGAATTCAGATTGATCTCTCGTCGTGAGTTTTTGATGTTCTGTACCATCAGCATTCATAATCCATAAACTTCCGGTAGACTGATCATCTATGATATCATAGCCCATTTTTCGGTAAACAATTTGTTCGCCTTCAGGTGAAATCTGAATATCATTAGCAAACTGCAATGAAAAAATATCTTCCATTTCAAAACCTTCCTGTGCGGTCAAGAGGTTTGAGATTAATAACACAATCAGTAATAAAAACTGTTTCGATATGGTCTTCATAAAATATATTGAATTCTGAAAAATTATTTTTTTATAGAAAGCGCTTTTTTATCTATTATGACCTGAGAAAGTTCCTTCTCCTTTTTTAGATATTTATCTAGAAATTTTAAGATTTTGCTATAAGCTTCAATTTGATTTTTTTTCTTTACAAATCCATGGCCTTCATCTTCAAATAAGACGTATTCCACCGGGACACCATTGGCTCTCACGCCTTCAACAATTTCATCAGACTCTACTTGAAGCACTCTAGGATCTTGTGCACCTTGCAACACGATTAAAGGTTTTGTGACTTTTTCGGTATGAAATAGAGGTGAGATTCGCTTCAGTCTTATGGAGTCTTTAGTGTATGGATCGCCGAGTTCTTTGTATAACGACTCTCGGTAAGATTCCCAATACGGTGGTATACTTTTTAAAGTCCTCAACCAATTGGTAACGCCAAATAAATTTACCCCAATATCAAATTCTCCAGGTGTGTAGGTTAATGCCGCCATGGTCATGTAACCGCCGTATGAACCTCCGATTATACCTATGTTTTCACCGTCAATTTCTGGTTGATCTGCAAGCCAGTTTTTACCTTCAACACAGTCTTGTAAATCTTTTTCGCCGTGGTTTTGGTCATCCATCTGGTAAAATGTTTTGCCATAACCGCTGCTGCCTCTATTGTTTACAGCTAATACAGCATAGCCATGATTGACCATAAATTGTATTAACGGTCGGAAACTTTGTCTGCTTTGTCCGCCCGGACCACCGTGAACCCAAACCATAGCAGGAACTTTATTGGCTGCCGAAGCTTGTTTGGGTAAATAATAAATCGCCGGAATTTCAACACCATCAAACGACGCATATCTTATAACTTTTGCTTCTACCAAATCTTTGGCGTCAATCTCTTCATTGAGTACATCGGTCAATTTATTCAGGGTTTCATTTTTAATATTATAGGAATACAAGTTAGATGGTGTATCTGAACCGCCAGCATATAATCTCATCCATTTTTCATCCTGACTGAAGCCAATACTGGTGATGCTTTTATTTTTGAAATCGGGGAGGTCAATGGCCTGCATGGATTCTGCATCTAAAATTTCAATAGCATTTTTGGCGTCTTCGTTTACAAAAATAGACATGTAGCTGTATTCCGGAGAGAAACTAGCATTTACAATATCCCAGGATTTTTTTAAGACTTTGGTTTTCTTGCCGGTTTTCACATCATAAGCCATCAAATAAGAAAATTCGCTGCCATCATCTGTGGTATAATAAAATGTTGAGTTGTCTTCTGAAAAATCCTGAGCTGAATTTTTACTCAGGTTGTCATTAATTTTTGTCATGTCTTTAGTTGCAACATTGTAAATGAACAAATCGCTGTCATTGGTGTTTATGCTTTTGACTAAAGCGAAATAATTTTCATCATCTGAAATGCCGCTGAACTCCAGGCCATCATCATTTTGATAAATCATTTCGGAGGTGTAATCGTTAATCGAAAGTTTATACACATCAAAATATTGCGGATTTCTTTTATTAGAACCGTAGTAAAAATACTGATCATCTTTAGACCAGCCGTAAAATGAAGATTTAGCACCCTCTGTTGGCGTAAGGTCTTTAATCTCGCCGTTGAGCTCTCTAACGAAAATATGGTTAATTTCATCCCCGTTACCGTCGGCACTCATTAGCATACGTTCATCATTGGGAAAGTATGATACGGCAAACATAGAAGTGCTGTCTGATTGTGTGACAGGCTTAATTTCACCGCCATTAACCGGTATAGTGTACACATTATAAATTCCGGTGCGGTTGCTGGAAACCAATAATTTTGAGTTATCCGATGAAAAGCTTCCGCCACGAACCGATTCATTATCCATAAATTGTTCGATGCTGTATTGTTGATCTTCTTTGACTTGAATAGTGTCGTTTTCTTTTTTACAAGACCAAATCACAAGACATAATAGCAGCCCTAAAATTTTTAATTTCATAGTGTTAAAATTTAAATTATTGAAATGAAACATTTTATATTATTTGTAAACATACATAAAATCCATAATTACGCCTATAATAAAACCGCAGGACTTTTATTAAATATGTCTTACTTTATAAAAAGGTCAATAGATTAGCGCCTGGAATTGATGAGCTCTTCAAGAATATGTTCTACACCTTCTTCAGTATTACTTTTGGTTTGAAATCTGGCTTGTTTTTTAACGTTTGGATGGGCATTGGCCATCGCGTAACTCAAGTCTGCTAATTTCAGCATTTCTATATCATTATTAAAGTCCCCGAAAACTAAAGTTTCTTTTGCAGTTAAGCCCAAGTCTTTTTGGAGAATTTTTAAGGCATAAGCTTTGTTGGCTTCAATATGTGAAATATCAAGCCAATTTTGCCCGGATACAATGACCTGATATTTATCTTCAAAAGCTTTTACATGTGGGTAAATGTTAGATTCGGAAGATTCAAAATGAAAAACTGCAATTTTTAAAAAATCATCATCCTCAACCCGTAGTAGGTTTTTAACAGTCATCACTTCAGAATAGTAATTTTTAAGAATCTCAATAAATTTGTCATCTGATGTTTCAATATAAGCCGCTTTTCTTCCACATAAAACCACATAGCAATTGTCTATTTTTCTTAAAACTTCAATACATTCAGCAACATTATTTTTGCTAAGTTTTAAAAGTACTTTGGTTTCATTGTCGTGTTGCATGATTCCCCCATTTTCACCAATGATACTGATATCATCTTTAATGTGATTTAACTTTTGCTGAATGCTCTGAAACTGTCTGCCACTGGCTGCTACAAAATGGATGTTTTGGTTTTGAAGCGCTTTAAATTGGTTGTAAAATCGTTCGCTAACTACATGGTTTTCGTTTAATAAGGTTCCATCCATGTCTGAAACGATAAGTTTTATGTTAGATAAATCCATATGTAATAATGATAAGCGAGTTATCTCCTTTGAAATAATTTAGAGTATAAAAATTGAGCATGCGAAGTTAATTAAAACCTAAGGAATTCTAATTTCTCCGGTATCAGGATCTTGAAGTTTAAGTATATCTCTAGCTGTATCTGCAACAACAACTTTATCTTTCCTTAAGGCGATTGGCGAGTGGATAACTTCCGGATTATTCTGTATTATCTTTAAAGCGCTGAATTCATCAACATCGGGAGTTTTTCCAAACTTAGAAATTATATACTCGTGTTCGAGGTCTAAAAGTTCTATAACGCTAACGTCTAAAAGCCGTGCTATTTCAGACCAATCTGTTTGGCTAACTCTGGTTTTACTGATATCAATAGCCAAAACTTTGGCTTTATTGGCATTAGCAATCGCTATACATTTTTTGGCTAACCTGTGCTCGGGATGGTAATATAAATTGATTTGATTATTGTTTTTTGATATCATTTTTATAATTTGCTATTAAATAACACTATTTCATTTGAAGATTCAAACACAAAGCTTATTTTTAGTATTTATTTATAAAAACTCATATTAAACACTTAGATTACGTATATGACAGAAAAAAAGATTGTAATTATCGGAGCCGGTGTTAGTGGACTTGTGGCCGCAATAAACCTGGAAGACGCCGGTTATAAACCGATAATTTATGATAAAAAAGATAGAGTAGGAGGTAGAGTGCAAACCGATTACATTGATGGCAACACTTACGACAAAGGTTTCCAGATTCTATTACCAAATTATCCTGCGGTACAAAAATACTTAGACATTGAATTATTACATCTTAGATATTTTACATCTGGTGCATTTGTTTTCAAAAAGGGATATCAAGGGAAATTAGGTAATCCTAATAGAGATTTCGACCTGCTCTTTCCGACCTTGTTTTCAAAACTGGCAAGCTTTTCTGATAAACTTAAAATATTGAAGTTAGCTCGTCGTTTAAATAAAAAATCTTTTGGTGATATTTTTAAATCTGAAAGTACTACAACTTTAAAATATTTGAAATCTCATGGGTTTTCTAACCAAGTCATCGATAATTTTTTCAAACCTTTTTATGCCGGTATATTTTTAGAAGAACACTTAAGGACTTCTAGTCGAATGTTTGAATTTACCTTTAAATTATTTTCCAAGGCCAAAGCCGGTATTCCCGAGAAAGGTATACAAGCCATTCCAAACCAATTGGCCAACCGATTGAAAAACACTACTTTTCATTTTAATACTTCAATAGAAAAAGTAATCGATAATAAAGTAAGCTTAAAAGACGGGAGTAATTTTGAAGCTGATTTTATAATTATTGCAACAGACCCTTCTCCTTTGATTTCTAATTTAAAAAATCAACAGAGCAACTGGAAAAGTGTTGATAATTTATATTTTGAAGTTGAAAACAGAGTTATCAATTTACCTATGATAGGTTTAATAGCAGAATCTGGTGCATTAATCAATAATGTTCATTATCTTACATTGGCTTCAAAACAGAAACAAATTTTATCAGTAAGTGTTATCAAATCTCATAGTTTAACTAAAGAAAATTTGGTAGAACAAGTTAAAAAGGAATTAAAAGAGATTTGCGATATTGAACCTGTAAAGCTTTTGAAACACTACAAAATAAATCAGGCGCTTCCTGATATTCTAGATATGAATTATCAAATCCCTCACACAGAAACCAAACTTAAAGATAATATATTTTTAGCAGGTGACGTCCTATCAAACGGATCTCTAAATGCAGCAATGCTCAATGGCGAATCTGCAGCTAAAGCAGTCATAGAACACATAAATGGCCTCACCTTGGATATGGCATAATTAAGAATTTAATAAAAAAGATCAAATGATAGATTTACGCAGTGATACGGTTACAAAACCAACCCGAGAAATGCTCGACTTTATGCTAAGTTGTGAAGTTGGTGATGATGTGTATAAAGAAGACCCAACGGTTAACCAATTAGAAACTTATGTCGCTGAATTATTCGGGATGGACGACGCTTTGTATTTCCCTACAGGAAGCATGGCCAATCAGGCTGCTATTAAATTACATTCTCAACCGGGGCAACAACTCATTTGCGACAAATATGCCCATGTTTATCATTATGAGGGTGGCGGGGTGTCTTTTAATTCTGGCGTTTCCTGCAAACTTTTAGATGGTACCCGTGGAAAAATAAATGCAGAGCTGGTAAAATCTGCAATTAACCCACCTGATTTTTACCACTCGCCGTTAACGAGCTTGGTTTGCCTTGAAAACACCACCAATAAAGGTGGTGGTGCTTGTTATGATTTAGACAACATGAAAGCCATAAGAGCCGTTTGTGATGCCAATGGGCTGGGGTTACACTTGGATGGTGCCAGATTATTTAATGCTTTAGCTGAGAAAAATTATACGCCTAAAGATTTGGGGCAGGTTTTTGATACCATCAGTATATGTTTGTCCAAAGGTCTTGGCGCACCGATGGGAACAGTTTTGGTGGGTAAAAAAGAATTGATGAAAAATGCCATGCGGGTAAGAAAGGTGCTCGGTGGTGGCATGAGACAAATTGGTTATATGGCAGGTTGTGGGTTGTACGCTTTACAAAACCATGTTGAACGTTTAAAAGAAGACAATGATAAAGCCAAAGACATAGCCCAACACCTTTTAAGCCTTGATTTCATTAAAGGCGTAGACGAAGTAGAGACAAACATTATTATTTTTTATTTGAATGATGATATACCCGAAAATGTTTTTCTAAAACATTTAGAAAAACATGATATAATAATCAGTCAAATGGGAGAAGGAAAATGGCGGATTGTGACGCATTTGGAATATACTGATGATATGCATCAAAAATTATTAGATACGCTGAAAGCGTTTAAGGCTAAGACATTGGTTTCCTAACGAAAGGAATAATTTCACAGTTTGCCAGCCGGTAATAGTCTAATTCTTTTGGGCTAAATTGTTTGGTGTATTCTATGGCTTTTACTTCAAAACCAATTGATTTTAATTTGTCATAATAGTCCCAACCGTAAACCCGGACATGGTCATATTGTCCAAAAATACGTGTGCGTTCTTTGGGGTCGGTAATGCTGTTGTCTTCAAAAGTTTGCTCTCGATTTAAATCTTGTGGAATTTGCAAAATGGCCCAACCATCTTTTTTGAGAATTCTGAAAATTTCTTTTAGGGCTTTGGTATCGTCCGGGATGTGTTCCAGGACGTGGTTACATAATATGACATCAAAACTTTCATCATCAAACGGCAAATCACAAATATCAGCTTTCACATCAGCGAGTGGCGAATTTAAATCTGTAGTGGTATAATCAAGATTTTTTAAGCCTTTAAAACGCTTATAAAAAGCCTGTTCAGGTGCAAAGTGCAGGAGTTTGTATTTTTTTTTGAAGAAGTCGGTTTCTCTTTGTAAAAACAACCATAACAAGCGATGTCGTTCGAGGGAAAGTGTAGAGGGCGATAAAACATTTTCTCTTTGGTTTTGATAACCGTAAGGCAAAAATTTTCTAAAGGTTGAGCCATCAATCGGGTCTTGATAGCGTTTACCTTTATAAAAAAGTTTTAAAAAGGGTCTAAATAAAAAACTGATCCGGATTAAAAAGGTACGCGGAAAAAGATTGAGAAAAAATTTAAAAACAACGTTCATTAATGGGGATGTTTGATGATTTTTAAGTTAATGAACGTAAAAATAAAAAACTAGCAACAATCAAATTATTAGAAAATTCAAAGCAAATTTATTAATCAATCAATACTAATTACTTAATACTAATTACTATTAAGTGCCCAGAGCGGGAGTCGAACCCGCACGCCCTAACGGACACATGGCCCTCAACCATGCCTGTCTACCAGTTCCAGCACCTGGGCCTGAATTCTAAATTAATAGATAATTTTATGTCAACTCTCCAATTGTGTCGGAGATTTAATTAGTGATTTTCCCGAGTTTCTCGTCAGTCCTGAATATTCGGGATGGGATATCCTGAAACTTCTCGCCCCATCCACCTCACTTTGTGATTCCCGAAATAAATTCGGGACAGGCTGGCTGGGGCTTCCCGAAACAAGTTCGGAATATCCCGACACTTCGGGACTAGCACGACCCTCATCACTTTGTGATTCCCGAAATAAATTCGGGACAGGCTGGCTGGGGCTTCCCGCATCAAGTGCGGGATAAACTTCTCGCCCCATCCACCTCACTTTGTGATCTGGCTGGGGCTCGAACCCAGGACCCTCTCCTTAAAAGGGAGATGCTCTACCAACTGAGCTACCAGATCTTAATTCCCAGCTTCTAATGGGAAGCTCAACTCCCCACTTTAATGGGAATCTTTTGAGACCACCAGCCGAGCTGTTGGATATTTTTGTGATTCATGAAACTTCAGGACTCGCCCAAATCCACTTCAATTTGTGATTCCCGAAATAAATTCGGGACAGGCTGGCTGAGGCTTCCCACATCAAGTGCGGGATAAACTTATCGCTTCATCCACCTCACTTTGTGATTCCCGAAATAAATTCGGGACAGGCTGGCTGAGGCTTCCCGCATCAAGTGCGGGATAAACTTCTCGCCCCAGCCACCTCACTTTGTGATCTGGCTGGGGCTCGAACCCAGGACCCTCTCCTTAAAAGGGAGATGCTCTACCAACTGAGCTACCAGATCTTTTCTTGTTATTTTAATAAGAAAATAGATGTTTTAAATATATTTCAAAGTGCATCAAATCATTTCTGATTTTGAGGGTGCAAATATACTATCTATATTTTATTTATCAAGATTAAGACTTCTTTATTTTAAACTAATTTTAAATTTGTCAAATGAAACATTCGAATATGATAATTCTACTAGGTTATATGGGGTCCGGCAAATCCTCAGTGGGACAGTTTATAGGTCAAAATAATAATTTAAGTTATTGTGATTTAGATGATTACATTCAGGAAAAAGAAGACATGTCTATTTCAGAAGTATTTCAGACTAGAGGAGAAATTTACTTCAGAACAAAAGAACACCAGTACCTAAAAGAAATTTTAAACGACAAAACGTATGATATCTTATCATTAGGCGGTGGAACACCTTGTTATGCTGGTAATATGGACCTGATAAAAAATGAAAATCTTGATAGCTTTTACCTTAAAGTCGATTTAGAAAAGCTAACAGAAAGACTTTTTAATCAGAAAAATGACAGACCTCTAATTACAGCTATTAAATCAAAAGCGGCATTAAAGGATTTTATCCGTAAACATCTGTTTGAACGAGAATTCTACTACAGGCAAGCCAAACACATTATAAATGTTTCCAATTTTTCTGTTGACAAAATTTCAGGACATATTTTAAACCAATTAAAATAAAACCGCTTTTGGAGACTTGTCAAAAGAAACATTTACGGTTTCATTTAGTGAAGTCGATAAAGACAAACCTTTAAAATCTGCTTTTATGGGAAATTTTTTATGACTTCTGTCAATCAGTACGGCGGTTTTAAGCTCTTTTAAATCTGTTTCTAAAAGGTGTTTTACAGCGTATATTAGCGTAGAACCTGTATTTAAAACATCGTCTGCCAAAACCAAACTCTGACCTTTATACTCACGCTCTTCAAGACTAATCTCAGGTGTGATATAGGGTTCCTTTTTGTCTATTTTCATTTCACAAAGTTTTGGATGAACATCGCTTATAGCTTTAATGTTTTCTACTAATTTTTCAGCAAAAATGAATCCATTGTCTGCTATTCCTGCTATAATAAGTTCTTTGTTCCCATCATAGAATTCTAAAATCTGAAAGGCAATGCGTCTTATTTTGTGTTGAATTTGTTTTTCGCTTAATATTAAAGTTTTGTGGTTCATAATATTTGTAAATTTTTAATCAAATGTATTTTTTTATATCAAAAAAATAAAAAATTAAGCGATTTTTAAAAAGTCGATAAAAATCAAATTGATATTCAAATTGTTGCTAAATAGAATTGTAAAAATAATTATTTAATCGATATTTAGCCCCTTATTCAATCCTTAAAAGAAAAGTATTTTGTGTGGAATTGTTTGTGCATTCAATTTAAAGACTACCTCAGATGTTCTCAGACCTCAGATTCTTGAAATGTCAAAATCATTACGTCATCGTGGACCGGACTGGAGTGGTATTTACGCTCATGACAAGGCAATACTTGCTCATGAGCGACTAGCTATTGTAGACCCAACCTCGGGTAAACAACCTATATTTAGTAAAGACCAAACTTTGGTTCTTGCGGCAAATGGTGAAATTTACAATCATTTAGATTTACATAAAGCGGTGAAAGGCTATGAGTTTACAACACATTCAGACTGTGAAGTCATGCTAGCGCTTTACCAAAAATACGGGCATAATTTTATTGATAAACTTAATGGTATTTTTGGGTTTGCAATTTACGATTCTACCACAGATAGTTTTTTGATTGCCAGAGATCATATGGGCATTATCCCTCTGTATGTAGGTCGAGATGAAAATGGAACTTTGTTTGTGGCTTCAGAACTTAAAGCTTTAGAAGGGACTTGCCAAACCATAGAACCTGTGCCTCCCGGACATTATATGACCAATGCTACAGATGGTTTCGTTAAATGGTATAAACCCACCTGGAGAAATTATGAGGACGTTAAAGACAATGAAACTTCCATAGAGAAATTAAGAGATGCGCTGGATGCGGCAGTACACCGACAATTGATGAGTGATGTACCTTATGGTGTTTTACTTTCAGGAGGTTTAGATTCTTCTGTGACCTCGGCTTTAGCTAAAAAATATGCTGAAAAACGAATTGAAGAACAGGACAAAACCGGCGCTTGGTGGCCAAAACTTCACTCTTTTGCAATTGGTTTAGAAGGCTCTCCGGATCTTAAAGCTGCAAAACGGGTGGCTGAGCATATTGATACTGTGCATCACGAAATTACCTTTACCATTCAGGAAGGTCTGGATGCTGTTAAAGATGTGATTTACCATTTGGAAACTTATGATGTAACCACAGTAAGGGCATCAACACCTATGTTTTTGATGGCCAGAGCAATTAAAGCTATGGGCATAAAAATGGTGCTTTCAGGTGAGGGCTCTGATGAATTATTTGGGGGCTACCTTTACTTCCATAAAGCACCGGATGCGAAAGCTTTTCATGAGGAAACCGTCAGGAAATTAGATAAACTCTATCTATATGATTGTTTAAGAGCAAATAAATCTTTGGCTGCCTGGGGAATTGAAGGTCGTGTGCCTTTTCTCGATAAAGCGTTTATAGATGTAGCCATGTCTATAAATCCGGAACATAAAATGATAAAAGACGGTCGCATAGAAAAATGGATCTTACGAAAAGCTTTTGAAGATATGCTCCCGGCTGAAGTAGCATGGAGGCAAAAAGAGCAATTTTCTGATGGTGTAGGCTATTCCTGGATAGATACTTTGAAAGGAAAAGTAGAGCAAGAGGTCAGCGATGACCAATTAAAGAATGCACATTTTAAATTTCCGTACCAACCACCAAAAAGCAAAGAAGAATTTTACTACAGAAGTATTTTTGCCGAGCATTTTCCAAGTCAGGCAGCGGCTAAAACAGTACCATCTGTGCCATCGGTAGCCTGTAGTTCTGAAGTTGCTTTGGAATGGGATACTTCATTTAAAAATATGAATGACCCATCGGGTAGAGCAGTATCTAATGTTCATAGTGAAGCCTATAAAAAATAGAACCTAATCAAGGCTTACATTGTAGCTTTGAAGTTCTTGTAGGGTGAAAAAACTTACATCTTCCAATGGTAAAGACGGGAAAGAGATAAAATCAAAATTAGTGTCAGTTTCACTTTTAATAAGCCCTATGTCTTTTGCAAAATAATTGGTAAGAATTACTACATCTTGACTTTCTAATACATCTACTTCAATTCCAATATTAGATGAAATATTCATATTGATTACTAATTTTGAACTTATAACATCGTTATAAGATTGGTCACTGACCTGTATATCCATAAAATTATTTCCCATTATAGAAGTGACCGTATAATCAATATTTATTGGAAACCCTTCTATAGACTCTTCCACAGTATCAGAAAAAGTAAATAAAACATCCCCTTCATTTGCATTTTTATCGTATATCTCACCGTCCTGAACATCAAAGGTTAAGCCGGGGAAATCTGGAAGACCAAGACCAAAAGAACCGGTATAGACCAAAGTGTTACCTTCCTTATAAAGTACACCATTAGAAAGGGCTAAAGTTGTGGGAGCTGCATTTACAGGGTTTGTAGTTTCAAACTCGAAAGTGGTATTTGCTCCACCCTGATTTGAACTAGAGACGGAAAGCGTTTCCTGACTTTCAAAATCATTTTGATTTGGTGCACTAATAGTATTTTTATAATCCCAGCTATTATTTATAACAAGAGGAAAATAATTCTTGTCATTTTGAGTGTTTGGCGAATTGGAATCGTCCTCAGAACAGGAAGTAAGTATAAAACAACTGAACAGTAATATGTAAAATAACGCGTATCGAATCATTTTAGATTTTTTTCAAATATAGTCTTTTATTAATAAGTTATAAAACGATAGATTTTAATGATAGTTTTTGTATATTTGCATAATAAATAACTATAATGACAATTACTCAACTTCGATATGTGTTAGCTGTTGCCGAGCATCAAAATTTTACCAAAGCTGCTCAGCACGCCTTTGTAACTCAACCAACCTTAAGTATGCAGATTCATAAATTGGAGGAAGAACTTGGCGTTGAGATATTTAATAGAAATAAAAAACCCATTGCATTAACTCAGGTAGGACAGAAGATTGTAGAGCAGGCGAAAAATATCGTGAACGAAAGTTACAGAATCCAGGATATTGTAGAACAACAAAAAGGGTTTGTAGGGGGCGAATTTAGGTTGGCTATTATACCGACAGTAATGCCAACTTTACTGCCTATGTTTCTTAAAAATTTCATCAACAAGTATACTAAGGTAAATTTAAAAATCTACGAACTAAATACTGAGGATTTATTAAATAAGCTTAAATCCGGTCAAGTTGATGCTGCAATTGCTGCAACGCCGCTAGAGGAGGATGATATTTTGGAAAGGCCCTTGTATTATGAACCCTTTGTAGGTTATATTCCAAAAGAACATAAGCTTCACGACAAAACTAAACTTGAGACAGATGATCTCGACATAGAAGACATATTACTTTTGGAAGACGGCCATTGTTTTAAAGATAATATCCTCAACATCTGTAAGAATAGAAATTCTAGCTTTAATACACCATATCAAATTGAAAGTGGCAGTTTTGAAACCATGATAAGATTATCTCATGAAGGTTTGGGTATGACACTTTTACCTTACCTAAATACACTCGAACTTTCTGAAAAGCAACAAGAGAATTTAAAAAACTTTACTAACCCAAAACCCGCTCGAGAAATTAGTCTTATATACCATAAAAGTGAATTAAAATTACAGATTATAAAAGCCTTGTTTGATACCATCAACGGCGTTGTAAAGGGAGCTATTGCTTTTCAGGATGTTGAAATTGTGAGTCCGAAAGCTAAATAAGTTAGTTGTAAAGTTTTAAGTCTCTAGTTTCAAGTCTCTAGTTTCTAGTTTAATTTGAAAGTAAAAAGTTAAAAAGTTTCGGGTTTCAGGCGTTGCCCTGAGCACAGTCGAAGGCTTGCGGGTTCCATATTCCAGGTGCCGAAGGTTGTTCGAGCACGCACATTGAACCAACAAATTTTCAATTCTTGTTTTATGGCATTTCAGGTTCTAATATTTCAGATTCAAAAGTATCAAAATTTACAACTAACAGCTAAAGGCTAATAGCTAAAGACTAAAAGCTAAAAGCTAAAGGCTAAATTCTAATAGCTCGAAATTGCCTTTTGCAGGCATATTTATTTTGTAATCTACACTTAATACGTTGTACTTATTATATAATTCAAAATTTATAACTTAAAATTCAAAATTTCAAAATTCAAGACGTTGCCCTGAGCACAGTCGAAGGGTTCCAGACGCTGCCCTGAGCACAGCCGAAGGGTTCCAAATTCTTTATATTTATACGCAATACTAATTACGCATTACTACTTACCAAACTACCCTCTACCAGCTACCCTCTACCAGCTACCCTCTACCAAACTACCCTCTACCAACTTTCATATAACAAACTGCCTAAAACGCTAATAAACAACATGTTATATCAATTGGAATATGGTCAGCGACGATTCAAGGACTACCCTCTACCGACTACCGACTATCCTCTACCAACTACACTCTAATAGCTAAAAGTTTGAGTGCAGCGAAAATCCTGCTCATGCGGGGCTAAAACTTTTTGATTCAAAACACCTAAGTTCATCATCGAATTTAAAAGTTTAATCCTGTTTAAAAATCACAAACATTACTTACTTTTGCAGATTAAATTTTTTAGAGTCATGAAAGCAGGTATTGTTGGTTTACCCAACGTAGGAAAATCTACTTTATTTAATGCATTATCTAATGCCAAAGCCCAAAGTGCAAATTTCCCATTCTGCACCATTGAACCAAATATTGGTGTTGTAAACGTTCCCGACCCCAGATTAGAGCGTCTGGAGGGATTGGTTAATCCCGAGAAAGTTATTCCTGCAACGGTTGAAATTGTAGATATTGCGGGGCTTGTAAAAGGTGCGAGTAAGGGCGAAGGCTTGGGTAATCAGTTTTTAGGCAACATTAGAGAAACTGACGCTATTATTCATGTGTTAAGGTGTTTTGAAGACGATAACGTAGTTCATGTCGATGGAAGTGTAGATCCGATTAGAGATAAAGAAACTATTGATATCGAATTACAGCTTAAAGACCTTGAAACTGCCGAAAAAAAATATGAAAAGGTTAAACGCGCTGCAAAGACTGGTCAGAAAGAAGCTCAAAAAGAAGCAGAAATTCTTTTAAAAGTCATAAATCACTTGGAACAAGGAAATTCTATTAGAAGTTTGAAAGTAGACCAGGACGATAGAAACACATTTATCAAACCCTTGCAGTTCATTACTGATAAACCTGTGATGTATGTATGCAACGTAAGTGAAGAAGATGCCGTTAGTGGTAATGCTAAGGTTGATGAAATTAAAAGTATCAGTACAGATGAAAATGCGGTGGTTTTAACGCTCGCGGTTGGCATAGAAGCAGATATTGCAGAGCTTGAATCTTACGAAGAGCGACAAATGTTTTTAGAAGATATTGGTCTGGAAGAACCCGGGGTGTCTAAATTAATTAGATTGGCTTATGACTTGCTTAATCAACAAACGTATTTTACCGCTGGCGAAAAAGAAGTTAGAGCATGGACCGTAAAAAAAGGAGCTACTGCTCCTGAAGCAGCAGGTGTAATTCATACAGATTTTCAAAAAGGATTTATTCGTGCTGAGGTCATTAGCTTTAGTGATTATGATAGTTTAGAAAGCGAAACCAAAATTAAAGAAGCCGGAAAACTCAGAATAGAAGGTAAAGAATACATTGTGAAAGACGGTGATGTCATGAATTTTAGATTTAATGTCTAAAATTAATAAAATCCTTTTACTGTTTTTGTTTAAATGCTTAAGACATATTGTGCTGCTAAACATTAATACAATTAAGGTTTAAAATACCTTAATGCTCTTAAAGCGTTTAACGCCTTAATGTTTAAAACCAACTCTTAGAAAATTTGGTATTGAATTCTCTGCTGTGCCGATTTTTAACATACAGTTTCACGAGTAAAAGGTGTAAAAGTATCCCACTTGAGCGCAGGATTAGTTCAACTATGTATTTTGAATTCTCTGCAGCGGAGATTATCAACTTACAGTTTCACTAAATAATTAAAATTTCGACTATTATTCTTAATTTGTTGGTATATATTGCATCTTTTAGTATATTTAAGTATCGAACCTAAAACATTGAAAAATATGTCAGACAAGAATTCAGAACACACCAACAATAGTAATCATGAAAATGAAAAGGCTGAGCCTTTAAAAGCGGATAATACACAACCTAAACATAAAGAAAAATTAGAAGATCAGGAGGCAAAAAAATCAGCTAAGGAAGTCTCAGAATCATCTCAAAATCAACCCGCTGAAGAGGATAAATCCAATGCAAATACTTCTGATACTAATGAAAGCTCTACTTCAGATGAAAAGGAAACCGAAGAACCAAGAAACGCCTCAGAGTTGAGTGATGCGGTGAATGATGATTTAGGTGAAGCTCAAAATGAATCTGAAAGCCAACAAAGCAATGAGGTTTCGGAAGAACAAAAAGCGACCACCAAAGATTCGACTGCTCATAAAATAGCTGACTCTAATGAAAAAAACTCTTCATCAGATGATAAGAAAACCGAAGAACCAAAAAACTCCTCTGGAGCGAGTGATGCAGCTAATGATGACTTAGGTTCAGATCAGAATAAACCTATTGACAACCAAAGCAATAAGGATATAGAAGCCGAAAAGACGACCGAACAAGAGGCTGCAGATTCAAAAACTGAAGATAAGAACAAACCTGTTGAAGAGGATAAAGCAAACGATGAAGAAGAGCATCACAAAGAAATAGAAAACGCTAATGCAGAAGATTCTGAAGACGAAGATAATATTTCCCGACATGACATAGAATTAAAGGATTACGATGCCATGCCCATGGATGAACTCGTGATAGAGCTAGAGAAACTTTTAAAAAAGGAAAAAGTACAGGCCATTAGAGAGCATGTTACTCAGATTAAAATAGCTTTTGATAAAAAATTTAATGAAGTCATTGAAGAAAAGAAAGAGCAATTTATTGAAGAAGGCGGTAATGTTATTGACTTTCATTATTCTTCACCGGTAAAAACCAAATTTAATCGCATATATTTTGATTACAGAGAGAAGAGAGATACCTATTATAAAAATCTCAAAAAAAATCTAAATGAAAATCTAAAGAATCGCCTAGCTCTTATAGAAGAGCTTAAGAATATGATTGGAACTGGCCGCGATATGAAAGCCAATTTTAATCAGTTCAAAGAATTACAGGAGCGTTGGAAAAATGCCGGTCCAGTACCGAGGACTGAATATTCAAAACTCTGGAAAACATACCATCACCACGTTGAGCGGTTTTATGATTTTTTACATTTAGACCGAGAGTTTAGAGATTTAGACTTTCAGCACAACCTCGACCAAAAGCTCAAAATTATAGCCAGGGCTGAAGAGTTGGTAAAAGAAGATAACGTTAATCGTGCATTCAGAGAGCTTCAACTGCTTCATAAAATGTGGAAAGAAGAACTTGGTCCGGTTGCTAAAGAGTTTAGAGACGAAATTTGGGAGAAATTTTCTGAGGCTACTAAAAAGATACACGAAAAGCGCAGAGCCTACTTCGAACAGTTAGATAAAGAGCGAGAAAAAAACTTAGAGGTCAAATTAGATATTGTAAAACAGATTGAAAAGCTTGCCAATACAGAGATTAAATCTCATAAACAAGCTCAGAAGAATATAAAGCTTGTTAATGAATTAAGGGAATTATTTTTCAAAGCAGGAAAAGTGCCCAAAAAAGATAACGACAGCATTTGGAAATCTTTTAAAGAAAATGTCAGGACGTTCAACAGAGCCAAAAATGCTTTCTACAAAGGTCTAAAAAAAGAACAACAGAAGAATCTTGAGAAAAAACTTGAATTAATCAAGATTGCCGAAGACAATAAAGACAGTGATGATTTTGAGACTATCACGCCATTGATGAAAAAAATACAAGCTGATTGGAAAAAAATTGGTTTCGTACCACGTAAGCACAGCGATAAAATTTGGAAACGATTTAAGGCTGCTTGCAATCATTATTTCGATAGATTTCATGCCCACAAAAATGAAGAAAACAAAGAAGAGTTTGAAGCGTTTAAAGCAAAAAAAGATTTACTCGACAAGATAAAAAAATACAAGCTTAAGGGCGATAAAGACAAAGATCTTAAGGTCATAAAATCATACATAGACAAATGGACATCAATTGGTTTAGTACCTCAACAAAAACGATACATAGAAGGTAAGTTCAATAAAGCTCTAGACCAATTGTTTCAAAACATAAAGATTGATAAAAAAGAAGCTGAGTTATTGAAATATGAAAATCGATTACACGGCCTGGAAGAAGAAGAAGATAATAGGAAAATTTATAAAGAAGAACAGTTTTTGAGAACAAAAATTAGCGATACTAAAGCTAAAATTAACCAGTTTGAAAACAATCTTCAATTCTTTTCAGACACGGATAAAGAAAGTCCACTAGTTAAAGAAGTATATGATAATATAGATAAATTGAAAGACGAGCTTGATATGTGGAAAACGAAATTAGATAAAATCAAGTCATTGTAATATAATGTTTTCAACTTCCAAAACAACGATTTGTCCCTTATGCAAGTCTTATGCAAATTGGTTTTGTGATTATTTTAATGATAGTGTTGAGTTTTATAAATGCAGACAATGCTTAAGTATATTTAAAACTTCTGATAATTTTCCTGATCCTGTTTTTGAAAAAAAGCGCTATGAAACCCATAACAATGATGTGCATGATATAGATTATCAAACGTTTGTAAGCCCCATAACAAATGCTGTAAAGCAAGAATTTGATGTGTCGTCTATGGGCTTAGATTACGGCTGCGGGACAGGCCCGGTTGCTGCCTTTGTTTTAGAAAACGATGGCTACACTATTAAACTTTATGATCCTTACTTTCAGCCAAATACACAATGTTTAGATGAATGTTATGATTTTATAATTTGCTGTGAAGTTATGGAGCATTTTTTTTATCCGGAACGGGAATTTTTAAAATTAAAACACTTACTAAAATCGGATTCTAAGTTGTATTGCAAAACAAAAATGATTACGAATGATATGAATGTAGTGGATTTCAAAAAGTGGCACTACAAAAACGATCCAACACACGTGTTTTTTTATGCCCCCAAATCACTAAAGCTGATAAGCCAACTTGTGGGTTTCAAATCTGTAAATTTTGACCATAATTTAATTATATTTAGCACATGAGTAAAGCTAAACTTCATAGTATCGCAATGATTCCAGCCCGCTTGCAGGCCAGCAGATTCCCTCGGAAGTTGCTACAAGATTTAAATGGGCTTAGTGTGATATCCACAACTTATAAAAACACAAAGGCCACCGATCTGTTTGATGATGTTATAGTGGTGACAGATAGCGATGAAATTTATAGAGATGTGCTACAAAACGGTGGAAAAGCCAAAATGAGTATTAAGAATCATACTTGCGGCAGCGATCGTATTGCAGAAGCTGTTCAAGATATTGACACCGATATTGTAGTTAATGTTCAGGGAGATGAACCTTTTACAGACCGTAAGAGTCTAAAATTATTACTCGATGTTTTTGAACGTAAAGACGCCGATAAAATTGATTTAGCCTCTCTAATGACGAAATTGGTTGATGTGGAAGATATTCAAAACCCCAATTACGTCAAGGTTATTGTAGACCATAATAGTTTTGCGTTATATTTTTCAAGATCCCCTATTCCGTACCACAGGGATAAAACTTCAGAGGTGCAATACTACAGGCACAAGGGCATTTACGCTTTTAGAAAACAAGCTATACTTGATTTTTATAATTTACCAATGCTTTCTCTGGAATCTGCTGAGCAAATAGAATGCATCCGGTATTTAGAATATAACAAAACCATCAAAATGGTTGAAACTGATGAAAATTCATTTGGCATAGACACCCCACAAGACCTTGAAAGGGCCAAAACCTATTTAAATTCTCTAAAAAAATAAGCCAATGGAAGAACAGAAGCTTATGTCTAAAAAGAAACCCTCGTTTCCTATTAACGAGCATTTATTTAAATACCTTAAGCGTTTTAATCGCGCTACAAAAATTCCCGTATTTTACGATGATTTACTGCGTTTTTCAGGCTCAATAGCGGTCTTTGATAAGCACGATAAAGATACGCTGTGGATCAGGTGTTATTACGCAGATTACGAAAGGGATGAAATTGATCAAAGCCTAAAAAAAGTATACACCATTCTTCATTCTGATGGTAAAGGCGATAATTTAGATTTTTTAAATATTGATGCCATAGATTATTGTACGTTTGGTAATTCCAAGCCGTTTCGCATAAAAATTAGAAACATACTCAATGATAATTTTACTTATTTCTATGTCAAAAAAGCTGACGCTTCAAGAATATATGGCCTTGACTTTGAACATATTTTATCGCCGCATCGTATTAATTTTTTGGTGTATAAAGACACGCTCATAGAAGAACATATAGCCGGTATTCCTGGTGATGTTTTTATAAAAGAATATTTACCAAAATTAGATAGAAGAGCAAAAAATCAAATTGCGAAACAGTTTGTAAAATTCAACGAAAGATGTATGCTCAGGCTATTGGGTGATATGCGGTCTTATAATTATGTGGTGATTCCAACTCACGATTTTGATCATGTGGACTACAAAATAAGAGCGATAGATTTTGACCAGCAAAACTTTGAGGGCAAACTGAAAGTATATCGTCCTCAGTTTTTTAAGGAAAATTATACCATGGTAAAGTTGGTAGAAGACCATTTTGAGGAATCCTCTATTTTACAGTATAAGAAAGAGGAAAGGTCTCAGGTAGCCAAGCGCTTAATAACCTCTCAAAAACGATTTATAATCTTGATTAGAAGTATGATGAAGGATAATATTTCTAGTGAAGACAATGTCAATCAGCTTAAATCAGAACTTGTAGAATTTACTAAAGACATAAAATTTAGAGAAGCTACAACTATGGGGCATATTCTAAAAACGGCCTTAGATTTTGTGAAGCGTAATTATTTAGAATACGATGAATACAGGCATTAACTTCTTATGCTCATGATGCCATTAATTTATCCACGCTTCAAAATCTGATTCTTAATGTCATTAACATCAATAAAATATTGCAATCTTATTGAAATGGTATGCTGAAGATTCTGTTCAAATAGACTATTTAGACTATTGCCAAAGCCTAAAGCAGAAAAATCTGAATTTTCAAACAACTGTTGCCGGTATAAGATTGTTAAAAAACTACCTGGAGCAACTTGCCAGACGTAATTTAAATCTACATTCCATGTGCTAAAGTTTACATCCGGATTTTCATCTAAAGCAGTTTTTGGAAGATTGGTGTTTTCTACTATTCTACCCTCATCGGTTAAATTGTACATATATTGGTCGTAGATTACATTATCCCAGTAGTGCCTAAATTGAAGAGAAAGCCCGTGGTAAGAATTAAAATTGTAGTTAGCCCTGATACTGTTTTCCACAATTGTTCTGTCTCGTTCACCAAAGATAGGTTTGTTATTCAAGAAATCTGCAAAACCCCAATCATTGAGCCGTTGTCTGTAATCAACTTCATAAACCATAAAAAAGAAATCATTAAAACGTACTCTGGGATTTACATTTACTCTATAAGAAAACGAATCTCTTCCTTTTTCAATAAAAGTATTGGCATTCATTCTTAAGTCAAAGGCGAAAGTTCGGTTGTAGTTTGTAGAAATAAAACCACCAAAATCCACAAAATTTTCAGTAATAAAAAATCTGCCATCCACACGAGGCTCAAAATAGTCATATTGTTTCCCAGGATTAAACTGAAGGTCTAAACCATAAGAATCCAAATTAAGATTTGTGGCAAAGAAGTTAAAAAATAATCTTGTACCGGTATAGGTTGAAGGTTCTGCTAAACGCCTGTAATTGGCACTAAATCTCAATCTCAGGCGTTGAAAATTGTCTGTAGGTTCAAATATTTCGTAGGATAAACGTCCACTGAAATTGTTATAATTGTTTCTGAAAATCAACCCTAAATCGTTGATGTCGTATTTGTCATCAGCATAAAAATGCGATAACCTATACCTGTAATTTCCAAAAACTTTTGCTATTCTCAATCTTGTACTGATTCCAGTTTGTGTACTATCAACAAGGTTCAAGTAACTCATCTTAGCATCTCCACTCAACCTGTAAGTGTTGTCTTTAGTTTGTAAATCGAAAACTGCTCCTGTGACATTAGCGTCTCTAAAATCACCAACACGAGTAGTATTGGTATTAATCAAACTAACCGATGAATTTTGGTTGAATTGTTTATCTAAAACCAGAATATTATAATTAGCTAATGGTTCAACTGTCACTTCTCGAATTTGTTGCGTAATGGTATCCAAAACAGTTGATTTTGTTTCTTCGGTTATAGCGTTAAAGACACCTATTCCAAGCCCGTTTTTTAATCGACCTGAAATTTTAGTGGCATTTATCAAATCTACATTGTCTGGTCTATTAACTTCCACTTCATTATCCTCTAAATGGACTTCTCCGGAAGGGGCACTACCAACCCGTCTGGAAAAAAACAAATTCCCTCTGTTGAATAATTCTACGCCCTCAGTAAAAAACTGTCGTTGTTCTGCGAAAGTTTGCTCAAAGGGGCCTAAATTTAAAACCAAATTATCAAACCTGGCCTGACTAAAGTCGGGAATCAAGGTAGCGTCTAAGGTAATATTATCAGTTATACCGTATTTTATATCCATGCCCAATCTCAGCTCTGTGTCTGTTTGCCCATTAGAGAATCTTCCAATTCCGGTTGTAAAGGGGAAAAGATTTAGCCTTAAAGGGGGTTTTAAGTCTTTTAAGCCTGTCAATTCACCGTGATAAATTCCGGAATAGCCTTTAGTAGGGTCTATGGGGTTCCAGGCATATTCAGATCGTTCTCTTCTAAAACTTCGCCTGAATTGTATGCCCCAGGTTTGAACTTTATTTCTTGGAAAACGCAAAGATCTATAAGGAATGAACATTTCAACTTGCCAACCATCAGCTGTATGTTTAACGCCACTGTCCCATACTGCATTCCAACCAAAATCCTTACCTATATTAGGTGAGGATAAAGCATCAGCCTGTGTCCCGGAACTAAATACAATAAATTCTGAATCGTTCTGTGCATCATTATTAGGATTAAGCACTAATCTGAAAAAATCGGTTTGACCAAAATCATCCCGCTGCGTGATTTGTTTCATAATTTTTTGGGGGTCATCGTAGAGTATGGCAGAGAGATAGACCCCTTTTTCATTGTAAAACATTTTCACTTCTGTTCGTCTTTCAGGGCTTGCCGGAATTCCAAAACCGGGTTCAAATTGTACAAAACCCGTGGCTACAGGTAAACTGTCCCAGACCTGTTCATTTAAATTACCATCAATTTTTGGCCTTGTGTATATCTTTTGTATCCTATAAGATTTATTTTTTGTGGTTTGTGCTTTCAATGCAAAATTAAAAACAACAATTGTCAATAGATAAAATAATAAATTCAATTTCATTTAAAATTTGTCTTATAAAATGTCTTTATATTGACTGTCTTTAGTGGCAATAGTTTAAATACAAATCAACAATATTCTTACAAATGTTAATCAAAAATTAGTTTAATATTAATTAAATTAATATTTTGCATACTAAAATTAAACTTTTCAAAATGAAATCAGTAAAGCGCCTTTTTGATTTTCCATATTATCAGTTAGAAAAATACAGTTTAAAAAAAGCCTTGGTAACTAAATACGATGGGCAATGGCAGGCTCTTTCCACACGAGAATACATAGATAAAGCTAATGCACTAAGTCGCGGACTTATAAAATTAGGTGTTAAGCCAAACGACAAAATAGCTATTATTTCAACCAATAATAGAACGGAGTGGAATGTTACTGATATTGGTGTAATGCAGACCGGAGCTCAAAATGTACCGATTTATCCTACAATTTCTGAAGAAGATTATGCCTATGTGTTAAACCACAGTGAATCTAAATACTGCTTTGCTTCTGATAAAGAGGTATATGATAAAGTCATGTCCATTAAATCTCAGGTAAACTCTTTAAAAGAGGTGTACACCTTTGATAAGATAAAGCATGTCAAAAATTGGAAGGAAGTTTTAGAATTAGGTGCCGATGAATCCTTACAGCATGAAGTGCAAAAAAGGATGGACGCTGTAGACGAAAACGATTTAGCTACTTTAATCTATACTTCAGGCACCACAGGCAAGCCAAAAGGCGTGATGTTGTCTCACAAAAACATAACCAGCAACGCTATAAACAGTGCTACAAGATTACCATTAGATTTAGGAGAATCTAAGGCTTTGAGTTTTTTACCCGTTTGTCATATTTACGAAAGAATGTTACAGTATATGTATCAATATTGTGGGGTGAGTGTTTACTTTGCAGAATCTCTGGAAACCATAAGCGATAACCTAAAGGAGGTTAAACCGGATGTGATGTCTGCGGTGCCTCGATTGCTGGAGAAAGTTTACGATAAAATTATTGCAAAGGGTGCTGATTTATCGGGCATCAAAAAAGCTTTATTCTTTTGGGCTGTAAAGGTAGGGCTAAAGTATGAACCCTATGGTCAAAATGGCTGGTGGTATGAAAAAAAACTTGGCTTGGCCAGAAAACTTATTTTCAGTAAATGGCAGGATGCACTTGGAGGAAATTTAAAAGTTATAGCCTCCGGAAGTGCAGCCCTACAACCAAGATTGGCCAGAATTTTCAATGCTGCTAATATGAAAGTCATGGAGGGTTATGGCTTAACCGAAACCTCACCTGTCGTCTGTGTAAATGATGAAAGAAACAGAGGCTTTAAGATAGGAACAGTAGGTAAACCTATACCCGAAACAGAAGTTAAAATTGCTGATGACGGAGAAATATTAGTGAAGGGCCCTCAGGTAATGATGGGATACTACAAAGACAAAGAAAAAACGGATGAAATCCTGAAAAATGGATATTTTCATACAGGCGACATTGGAGAGATAGACACCGAAGGCTTTTTAAAAATAACCGATCGTAAAAAAGAGATGTTTAAAACTTCTGGCGGTAAGTACATTGCTCCACAACTCATTGAAAATAAAATGAAACAATCTCGGTTTATGGAGCAGATCATGGTTGTTGGTGAAGGCCAAAAAATGCCTGCCGCTTTTATCCAGCCTAACTTTGAATTTTTGGAAGAATGGGCGCATAGGCATAATATAACTTACAAAAACAGAAAAGACCTGATATCTCAGCAGGTCGTCATAGACCGGTATCAGGAAGAAGTAGACCATTATAATAAAGCTTTTGGCAGATGGGAAAAGGTTAAAAAATTTGAATTGACACCTGATGAATGGAGCATAGAAGTTGGTCATCTCACACCTACTATGAAACTGAAAAGAAGAGAAATCAAAGCCATATACAAAGATCTTTTTGAAAACATATACGGTCCTCAACAATAAATATGAATACACATAAAGCAGGATTTGTAAATATTATAGGAAATCCAAATGTTGGTAAATCTACATTGATGAATGCTTTGGTGGGTGAAAACTTATCCATCATTACTTCAAAAGCACAAACTACACGCCATAGAATTTTAGGAATTGTAAATGGTAATGATTTTCAAGTCATTTTTAGCGATACCCCTGGAATTATAAAACCTGCTTATGAGCTTCAAAATGCAATGATGAAGTTTGTATCTTCTGCAATTGAAGATGCGGATGTATTAATTTACATGATTGAGATAGGTGAAAAATCTCCAAAAAATGAAGATTTATTCAACCAATTACTCAAATCAGATAAGCCTATTTTTTTATTAATTAATAAAATTGATAATGGTGAATCCTCACAAGTAGAAGAAGCCGTTCAACTTTGGTCTAAACAAATACCTCAGGCCAAAATTTATGCCATATCAGCTTTGCGAAATTTTGGTGTAGAAGAAGTCTTTACCAAAATACTTGAACACTTACCGGAATCGCCGGCCTATTACCCTAAAGACAGCTTAACCGATAAGCCCGAGCGTTTTTTTGTAAATGAAGTTATTCGTGAAAAAATACTCATGCACTACAGAAAAGAAGTCCCTTACAGCGTAGAAGTGCAGACTGAAGCCTTTGAAGAATTAGACCATATCATTAATATCAATACCACGATAATCGTAGAACGAAGAACGCAAAAAGGAATTATTATAGGTCACCAAGGAAAGGCTTTGAATAGAATAGGAAGAGAATCTAGAAGAGATTTAGAAAAGTTTTTTCAAAAGAAGATATTTTTAGACTTATACGTAAAGATAGATAAAGACTGGAGACAGGATAAAAGAAAGTTAAAAGGATATGGTTATCATGACTAATGTTTCCATAGTATTAAGTGTAAAGTGTAAAGTATGAAGCATTAAGTGCTAAGTAAATATGGCTATAAACTGAGAATCAACATTTTGAGCCTTTAGCCCCGCATGAGCGGGATTTTCGCTGTGCTCAAACTTATAGCTATTAGCTATTAGAGGGTAGTCGGTAGAGGGTTGACGTTCCCTAAATGGTCGCTGACCATATTCCAATTGATATAATATGTTGTTTATTAGCGTTTTAAGCAGTTTGTTATATGAAAGTCGGTAGTCGGTAGAGGGTAGCCGGTAGAGGGTAGTCCTTGAATCGTCGCTGACCATATTCCAGTTGATATAACATGTTGTTTATTAGCGTTTTAGGCAGTTTGTTATATGAAAGTCCATTAATGGTCACAGACCATATACAAATTGATATAACATTCTGTTTATTAGTATTTTAAGAGGTTTGTTATATGAAAGTTTATTAAAGTAGTAATGCGTAATTAGTATTGCGTATAAATATATAGAATTTGGAACCCTTCGGCTGTGCTCAGGGCAACGCTTGGAACCCGGAATCTGAAATCTGAAATCTGAAATCTGAAATCTGGAATTTAGAACCCTTCGGCTGTGCTCAGGGCAACGTCTGGAACCCTTCGGCTGTGCTCAGGGCAGCGCCTGGAATTTTAAAATTT
>Ga0209931_1000224_pt1 | contig 33399 bp, 22 predicted proteins | sample SalPonR1_B_D1_MG_FD_185697 | JGI IMG/M metagenome (GOLD analysis project Ga0209931, IMG submission 185697) | Salt pond soil microbial communities from South San Francisco under conditions of wetland restoration - Salt Pond MetaG R1_B_D1_MG... ...
GTTGGTCTGTTTTTCGCGTATGGCAAATAAAAATGGGCGGTTAGCAATAAATTTGGGATAGCTCGGGTCGATACTGGTAGTTCTTATACCTACAACTGTAACGGCTGCAGCTTCAGTCCCTTTTTCATTCACATCAATAAATGACTTATGCTTTACAAAATCAATGTACAATTGCATTGCTTCTGTGATATTTGAAAAATCAGCATTATCAGGGTCAAAAGCGACAGTCAGGCCCATGGATTGTAAGAAATCATCCAGTTTTTTTGCATATCCAAACTTAAACTTAGGAATACTAATGTCAACATTCATCGCTTCAAAATTTCCCAACCACTCAGTATAATTCTCTGTATTCCATACAGCCATCACATCATCAATGGATTTATCCTCATCGGGCAAAAATATTAGCATACTATAATTTCCACGGCCGTAAGGTAAATCAAGGATTGTAAAATCATCATGAAGCATGAGTCTTGCAGTAACTTCCTGATTCATGAACGGAACATTTACTTTGCTTCCGTTGCTTAAATTAAAATCATGGTTTGTGGTATTCGATTCGTCAAATTTGTATTTCCAGTTTCCGTTAAAATAGATGGCATTGATCAAAAACATTACCAGTGAAGGATCAATTTGATCCACAACCTGATCTATTTTACCATTGGTTTTATTTTTTACCCAGCTGTTGATCAGATCAACCGTGGTTTGATCAAAAGCAGCTTCCCTTACTTCGGCATCATAAAAATCCTGGTTTACTTTTATAAATTCCGGGTTAACCGAGAAACCTTCGCGGTGCCAGATTGAATTGGCAACACTGATTGTAACCGCCGGATCAACTTCTAACAAAGCCTTTACCAACTCATTTTGTGCATGGTTAATTTCGTCAGTTGTAAAATCACTTAAAAACAATGTTTCTTCAAATGCCGTTTTTGTTTCACCGGTCGAGCCATTATAGGTCATTAATAGCGCCTGGGAAATACTTAACGGAGAAATCATCAGGTTTTGATCTGACTCTCCGGCAATCATTCGCTTAAACAGTTCAATACCAAACTGATTATCGGTTGATACCATAGCTTTGGCTTTGGGTGAAAGCTCTATGACCTTTTCTTCTGTAGGAAAATCCATACCTTCGTCTTTTTGACAAGAGATGGTTAAAGGTAGTAATAATAATATGCAGGTTAGTAATCTCATAACATTTGTATTTATTTTATTGTAAAGATGTTTTCTAAAAACTTTTGGTTGCGTTTATAAAATTAAAATAATGTAACCGAATTTCATTAGCTTTGCTTAAAATAGAATGATATGCTCAAAAAATTTATTTTATACCTGCTTTTAATAATACTAATTAGCTGCCATCAAACCGATAAGCAACAAAAAATACGTATTGCTACGCTAAAAGGCCCTTCGGCCATGGGAATGGTAAAAATGATTGACAGTTTGCGGGAGGCTAAAAACAGCAAAATTGAAATTACAATATACAACGAACCCATTCAGGTTCGTAAATTAATGCTCGAAGGGGCGGTTGATTTTGCCATATTACCAACCACGATGGGAGCTATTTTGTATAATAAAGGAGTAAATTACCAATTAGCAGCCATTCCGGTTTGGGGCACTTTATACTTATTTGGCCAGGATACAACCATAAAAAGCTGGAGTGATTTAAAAGGAAAAAGAACTTATTTGATGGCCAAAGGAATGACTCCTGATGTACTTTTTAAACAGCTACTTATACAACACGGAATAGATCCGGAGCATGATATACAGGCAGACTATTCTTTCCCAACCCATATTGATCTGGCCAATGCAGTGGCATCCGGACAGGCAAAACTGGCTGTTATATCAGAGCCATTAGTGAGCCTGGTAGAACAAAAAAATAATAATGTGAAACCAATATTCGACCTGAACGAAGAGTGGCAAAAAGTTTTCCCCGATACTCCTATTGCACAAACAGCATTACTGGTAAATGGCAATTTTGCCCAAAATCAAAAATCACTGGTCGAAAACTTGATGAGCCATTACCAGAATTCATCGAAGTGGGTTAATGAAAATCCTGAAAAAGCAGCCGAATTAATTGTTAAATATAATATTTTACCCAATATTAAAGTAGCAGGATCATCCATCCCCCGTTCCAATCTTAAATTTGTGAAAGCAAATACTATTGAAAATGAAATTGGTAATTATCTGAAAATCTTCTATGAAATGAATTCTGATATTATTGGCGGAAGAATGCCTGATAATAATTTTATTTACCGTTAAAAAATCCAAATAATTTATTTAACTTTAATATTCAGTTTAACCTTTTACATCGATTAAGCGTATACAAAAAGAAAAATAGTAAAATTTATGCATTCATCAATAAAATATAACTGGGCTGATAAGAGTATTCTAATTGCAGATGATGAATTACACAATTATATTATCCTTGAAAAAGCACTAAAAAAAACCAATATCCAAATTTTTCATGCAGAAAACGGTGAAGAAGCAGTAAAAATCTTCCAACAAAATCCCGATATAAACATTATATTAATGGATATCCGAATGCCCGAAATGGGTGGGTTGGAGGCTACAAAATATATCCGTTCTGTAAACCGAAATATTCCTATTATTGCTTTTACTGCTTATGCCCTGTCCGACGATGAAGCAATAGCGCTGGAGTTTGGATGCGATGATTATATCTCAAAACCGGTAAGACCCGAATACTTACTTCAAAAAATAAATGAACATCTGACAAGATAGAAAACTATTTTTTCAAAATTGCTTCTTTTCTCTAGATAAGGAATTCTTATTTTTTATTTGTATTTTTCCCAAGCAATAATCGGGGATTATGAATCAACCATCAAAAAATAAATTAATTACTGCTGGATCTGTAGTATTACTTATTTTACTATGGAAAATAATTGCATCATTTTATGCATCCGAACTAATTTTACCACCACCGGAATCTACTTTAATAGCAACTCTAAAACTTTTTGTTTCAAAAAACTTCACTTCAGTAGTTGGGCTTACTATATTAAGAGGCATAATAGGTTTTTCGATATCATTTATTTTAGGTATCGGATTAGGTATTTTAGCTGGTGTTAACGGTTCTTTTCATGCTTTTTTAAAACCAATTTTAGTTACCTTACGCTCAACACCAGTAATATCATTTATTCTGTTAGCATTAATCTGGTTTAGGGTAGATATGGTTCCTGTTTTTATCGCGTTTTTAACGATGTTTCCTTTCATTTGTACGAATGTTATTGACGGGATTAAAAATGTAGATCGAGATTTAGTAGAAATGGCCAATATATACCGGGTATCACATCAAAAAATCATACAAAAAGTTTATCTACCGGCTATTGTTCCCTTTATTTTTAGCGGAGCATCAAGTGCTATGGGTTTTGGTTGGCGGGCCATAATCATTGGAGAAGTACTTAGCCAGCCCAAATTTGGGATTGGTACTGCCATGCAAACCGCACAAACTTATTTACTGGTTAAAGAAGTAATTGCCTGGACGATAATCGCCATTATTATTAGTTCCTTTTTTGAAATGTTGCTTAGAAGAGTGGAAAGAAAAATTGTTGTTTGGAAATAATGATGAATTTACAAATAAAAAAACTATACAAATCATTCGAAGATATAATCCTTTTTAAGGATTTTAATATTGATTTTAGGGAACATACCATAAGTTGTATTTTAGGCCCTTCAGGGTGTGGAAAAACTACACTTCTTAACATGATTAGCAATACTTCACAACCCGGTTCGGGAAACTTCATGGGATTTAACGACAAAATTATTTCCTATATTTTTCAGGAACCCAGATTACTTCCATGGAAAACGGTACTGGAAAATATCTATTTTGTTTTGAATGATTCGTTATCCAAAAAAGAAAAAGAGTCCATTGCTTTAAAATATTCCCAATTGGTTGAATTAGAGAAATTTAACAACTACTATCCTTCAAAGTTAAGCGGTGGGATGAAACAACGAGTTGCCATTGCCCGTGCTTTTTCCTATCCATCTGATATTATTCTAATGGACGAACCACTAAAGGCGCTGGATTTAAGGTTAAAAATGAACCTGATAAAATCATTCCGGCAGTTATGGCAAATGGATAAACGTACCGTTATATTTGTTTCTCACGATATTGACGAAGCACTATTGCTGGGAAATGATATTTATGTTTTTAGCAAAGCACCCGTGGAAATTAAAAGAAAATTTGTAATTACTGAAAAAGAACGGTCATTACACGATCCTTCTTTTCTTAAGCTAAAGAATGAAATTTGGAAAGAGATGGATTAAATCACAAAAAAACATCATATATGATAAAAAAATATATAGCATCCATAATTTTTATTATTAGCCTTTTGCCCACAAATGCTCAAAAAACAACAAACTATATATCCTATGTCAATCCATTGGTAGGGACACAAAATATGGGACATACTTACCCTGGAGCTACGGTCCCCTTTGGGATGGTACAATTAAGCCCTGAAACTGACACGGTGCCCTACGAACTATATGGTAAGTATAACGAAGATGTTTATGACTATTGTTCCGGCTATCAATACGACGATAAAACCATTGTTGGTTTCAGCCATACTCACTTTAGCGGTACCGGTCATTCCGACTTAGGTGATTTTTTAATCATGTCAACAACAGGAGCGTTACAACTCAATCCCGGAACTGCTGATCATCCCGAAAAAGGGTATCGTTCAAGATTTTTACATAAAAACGAAGTTGCAGAACCTGCTTATTATAAAGTAAAATTAGAAGATTATAATATTTTGGCTGAGATGACGGCATCCAATCGGGTAGGATTTCATCAATATACATTTCCGGCAACCGAAAATGCCCACATCATTTTGGATCTTATTTCAGGCATCTATAATCACAAAAACAAAAACGTATGGACATTTATCCGTATTGAAAATGACACGCTGGTAACAGGATACAGACAGACAACAGGATGGGCACGTACCCGAACAGTATATTTTGCTATGTCTTTTTCAAAACCTTTTCATCAATATGGGCAACAGAAACTTAACCAAAGTGTGTATAACGGTTTCTGGCGTAAATTTGATGAAACCAAAAATTTTCCTGAGATGGCAGGGAAAAATATCAGACTATTTTTCGACTTTGAAACCAATGAAGATGAAAAAATAAAGATCAAGTTTGCTTTATCTCCCGTAAGCACCAACGGAGCTTTATTAAATATGCAAACGGAAGTGCCGCACTGGAACTTTGAACAGCTAAAGTCAGAGAGCCAGCAATTGTGGAATGATGAATTAAGCAAGATAGATGTAGAAACCCTAATACCAAAGGATAAAGAAACATTCTATACCGCTTTATACCATACCTTTCTAAGTCCGATAACCTATATGGATGTGGATGGCGCATACCGGGGATTAGATCAAAACAATTATTATGCAGAAAATTTTACCCACTATACCATTTTCTCCTTATGGGATACTTACAGGGCACTTCATCCATTATTTAATTTAATTCAGCCTTCGCGAAATGCCGATATGATAAAATCGATGATGGCCCATTATAAACAAAGTGTCCATGATATACTTCCGGTATGGTCTCATTATGCAAACGAAAACTGGTGTATGATTGGATATCACAGTGTATCTGTTATTGCAGATGCTTTGGTAAAAGGAAACCTTAAGGGGTTTGATGTTGACCATTTATTGGAAGCCTCGGTAAATTCGGCAACTTATAAACCCTATGATGGCCTCAATTATTATATGGAATTGGGCTATGTACCGGAAGATAAAAACTCATCCTCTGTATCAAAAACTCTTGAATATGCCTACGATGATTGGTGTATATCCCAAATAGCTGATTATACCGATAACCAGAGAATATATCGTGAATTCACAGAACGCTCGACCAATTATAAAAATGTATTTGATAAAAAAACAGGATTTATGCGTCCTAAATATGCTGACGGAACATGGAAACAAGCGTTTAACACCCTAAGCACCCATGGACAGGGTTTTATTGAAGGCAATGCATGGAATTACAGTTTATATGTACCACATCAACCGGAACAAATGATTCAGATGAGGGGAGACAAAAATGCGTTTGTACCGCATCTCGACTCATTATTTACCATGGAAATTGATGACGAACACTTTGCTCATACCGAAGACATTACAAGAGATGGAATCATTGGAAATTATGTACATGGGAATGAGCCGGGGCATCATATTCCCTATTTATACAACTGGACTCATCAAGCCTGGAAAACACAAGAACGTGTTCGTCATATCATGCAAACCATGTATTCCAATACTCCCAATGGTTTGTGCGGGAATGATGATGCAGGCCAAATGTCAGCATGGTATATTTTTAGTGCTTTGGGATTTTATCCGGTGTGTCCGGGAAATGAACAGTATGCTACCGGAAGTCCTTTGGTAAAATCAGCGACTCTTTACTTCGAATCAGGAAAAAAACTCAATATCATGGTAAAAAAACAAAATCCACAAAATGTATATGTCCAAAAAATTACATTCAACGGAGAAGAAATTAAAAACCATAAACTATTACATAGTCAATTAATCAAAGGGGGCAATTTAACTTTTTATATGGCTGCTGAACCTAAAATATAGACAGGTTGTGAATTTTATGGATAACAATTGGTCTCTTTATTTTTTTAATACCATAAGATCATATTAAGGCAGAAATGGATAAATGGATTAGATAATTATAATAACTCCTCGTCTAAAGTTTTCTCTTCAATATCAAGCTCTAAATTATCTTCGATATTATCGAACCGGACTTTTGCTTTTAAAATAAATACCTTTATGATTATAGGAACCGGAATGGTTGTTAAAATCGATAAAATAATAATGGCATTAAAAAATTTAGCAGGAATAATATTTAAGCTTAAACCCACGGCTGCTTCTGCAATGGTCGCAGAAAGCTGAGGTAAAGTCATTAATCCGTCGAAAATTCCTTTTCTGTTTGAGAATCCGGAGAATCTCATTGCCATCCATCCTGAAAAGATTTTACTTCCCAATAATCCAACTATAGTCCAAAGAATAATATAAATATTTTCATTGGCACCAAAAAGTACCGTAACATCCGTTTTCATTCCAATGGAAAGAAACATAAACGGGACAAAAAATCCATAACCAATTTCTTCTATTTTTTTGTGGAATAGTTTATCATTATCATGAAATACCTGAAGGGAAGATAAAGCCATTCCTGCAATAAATGCACCCACAATAATACTAACACCAAAAATTTCACCTACTAAAACCACGCCCAACACCGTAATAAGGAAAAAAGTAACACGAGAATCATCTCCCGGATGCATACCTCGAAAAATTGATCTTCCTATTACCGGGACAAACCAAAGTACCATAGTAATAAATATTAACACAACACCCATAAAAAGCGGGTAAAAAAACACCCCTAAATGCGTAAGGTCAATGTGGTCAAACAACGAAATAGTTTCAAAAATCTGAACAGGTGACTGATGCCTTACCAGCTGGACACATATAGCCAATAATATCAGACTGGCAATATCGGTAATAACCGTTGAAGCTAAAATGGCCACACCAAACCTGGTTTTTATAACTTTGAGCTCCTTAATAATGGGAAAAACAATACCTACTGAATGCGAAGCAAATAATGAGGCGTAAAATAACTGGCCTATTGTATCATCAGGACTGAACATATGAAAAACAAAAAAACCGGCAACAGCAGGAATTAAAAAAGTTAAAATGCTTAACCAAACCACCGCTTTTTTTCTGAACGAATAAGTTTCAGGTTCGCTTCCATACCGTTCAACGACATTAAAAAAACCAAGCCAATTAGGCCCATAACATCAATCACAACATACAACTGTTCGGTTGGATATCCCCGGCCAAAGAGATGATTAAATTTCTCGATTAAATTAAATAAATTAGGCCCGATAAGAATCCCGATAATCAAAATCGAAATAATATTTGGTATATGAAAACGCTGGAGCCAACGGGGCACAATAGCCATAAGGGCCATTAAAATTAAAACAGAATTAAAAAGGTCAGGCCGGTCATGCGATTGAGATTGAATCTGTTTTCAATTTACAGCTTAATCGCTAAATTTCCAAAAAAATTTTAGCTCTAATAGATTAACTGCTCAATAGCCGTTTTATCTTTAAATAGTTGTTTTTTAAGGGAATCGGCACCGTCGAGTTGTAACTCATCCCGCATTCGTTTATGGAAAGTTATGGTTGCAGTTTTATTTCTTAAGGTATAGTTCGTAGAATAATCAAACAAATGCACCTGAACACTTGGGAGTTGATTTTCTTTAAATTTTTTAATATTTAGCATTCCCTTAAAACGCCTATTATCATTTGTATTAAGTAAAATTGCATAAACACCTTCTGGTGGTACCAGCTTTACCTCCTCTTCAATAATCATTTCAAGCGTAGGAAATCCAATCTCGTAGCATTTGGGATGGCCATCAATCAATTTCCCGGTAATGATAAAAAAATGATCCAGGTAAGCATTTGCTCGCTGAATACGTCCTTCTTGTAATGCTTTACGAATAATCGTAGAACTTACCGTTTCATTTTCCAGATCCTGTTCAGGAATTTCTTCTACTTGAAAGTGATGTTTTTGGGTTAAATGATACAGATATGAATAATCCCCTTCCCGATTATGCCCAAAGTGATGATTAAATCCAACAATAATAATTTTTGCGCGTAATTTTCCAAGCAAAATATCTTCAACAAATTCTTGTGACGTAGTTTTGGCAAATTCTTTGGTAAAGTTGATTATCACCAAATGATTGAGCCCTGTTTTTTCAAGCAAATGAATCTTTTCTTCCTGAGAATTTATCAACTGGAGTCCTTTACCCGCAGTTTCAGGATACAAAACCCGCCGAGGATGAGGATGAAAAGTTATTAAGACCGATTCCCCATCGATATTTTGGGCAAGGGTATTTAACCGATTAATAATTACTTTATGCCCTATATGTACCCCGTCGAAAGTACCGGTGGTAACAACTGCATTTTTTATCTTTCCTAAAGTATCAAAACTCCTGTGTAATCTCATTTTTACTATATAAGAAACAAAAATTTAAGATTCTTTATTTCGTTGTTTTACAAAATATGCTACTTTCTCAATAGAAGTAATCATATCATACTCTTCGAGATACACATTGGGTGATACATTTAAAGATGTTGATGTATAATTTAAAATCCCTTTAATTCCGGACATTATTAACCTTTCGGTAACCTGAGCGGCTTCTTCCGGAGGAACCGTTAAAATTCCAATAGAAATATCCATTTCTTTTACCATTTTTTCAAAATCGGACATAGCATAACATTTTACTCCGGAAATAACCCGATTCGTTTTATCAGGATTTATATCAAAGGTAGCTGCTATTGTTAACTTTGATCTTTTCCCATTAAAATAAGCTGTAATGGCTTTCCCTAAATTCCCAATGCCTATAACCACTGCATTTAAACCATCATCTGTATCAATAATATCACTAATAACATCAATCAAAGCTTTAACATCATATCCTTTTTTTAGCGTAGTAGAATACCCTATAAGCATAATATCGCGGCGTACCTGTACAGCTGTAATATTGTGTAAGCTGGCCAGTTCGTGTGAGTAAATATGTGTTTTTCCTTTTGCCCAACAATTAAGCAACGTCCTGCGGTATTCACTAAGTCTTCCAATGGTCTTTTCAGGAAGTTTATTCATGTTAATAATATTAAAGTTAAACATTTTTTATTTGAACTAATTAAACAGGTAAAGTTACAGTAAAGAGACTTCCTTCATCAACATTACTTTCAACCTGAATATCTCCGTTATAAATATCTAATATTTTGCGAACAATAGGTAATCCTAACCCACTACCTGTAATATGTTTTGTTTGTTCATTTTTAACCCGAAAGAATTCTTCAAAAAGATTTTTTATCTCATTTTGAGATAACCCAATTCCTGTATCTTTAACTTTAATAATCAGTAGGTTATCTTTTTTATCGATAAAAACATCCACACGGCCATTTTGTTTATTATATTTTACTGCATTAGAAATCAGGTTATTAAAAATAATTTCCAGATCACCAGGATCAATATTTATTTCAACATCTTTATCGTGAAGGATAATCTGAACATCTTTTTGTATGGCATATGGATTAATGGCTTCTATAGCATTTTGCGCTATTTCACTTACTTTTACCAGTTGAAATTTTTCAGTTTTTTTCTCTAACTTTATTTTGGTAATATCCAATAAATCCATAATCAGGTTACGCATACCACTTATACGATGCAATGAACGGTCGATCATTTGATCATAATCTTCAATTTTATCCCCTGCCTGTCTTTCCTGAATTATTTTCAAATACCCTTCAATCGCATTTAATGGTGCTTTTAACTCGTGAGATAGTACAGATAAAAACTGATAACGAATTTCTTTTCCTTCTTTATTCAGTTTGCGGGTCATTCCGCGCAGAAAAATATGTTTTGACACATTTTCCATGGCCGATTTAAGTTCCTGTGGAGTAAAGGGTTTAGGAATAAAATCGTAAGCTCCCTGATTTGTTGCTTTAACCGCGAGCTCCAACGAAGCATACGAAGTAATCATCATCACCAGAATTTCAGATTTATGTTTATTGATATATTCCAATACTTCAGTACCCTGGATACCCGGTAGTTTGTTATCCAGCAAAACAACTTCAATAAACTGATTTTCAATTATTTCTATAGCTTCTTCACCAGTAGATGTTTCAACAACATTAAACCCATAATCGCTATCCATAAATGGATAACTAACAGAAAAGTTATTTAAAATACGACTTACACCCGAACGTATTCCGGGTTCATCATCAACAACTAAAACATTGAGTTTATCCATTATACTTTTCGTATTTAAATTTTTAGCAATTTATTAATTTCTTTATGCAATTGATCTTTTCTAATTCCCTTTTCAAGGTATAGATCAGCTTTAATCCATTGCTTATCGTTTTGAGTATTTACACTAAACGACATCCCTGTTTCGGAAGACACTGCTGTAGCTAATATTATAGGTACATCAGGATATTTCCGCTTCATCTTATAAGATAAAATAAAACCACTATCATCACTTTCCATCATCAGATCAAAAATTGCCAAATCGGGTTTTGTATTTTGAATAATTTTTTCTGCTTCACGTTGGCTTTCAGCAGTTATAACTTCAAATCCAAAACTTTCGATATGCATTCTCATCTGAAAAAGATAATCCATATCGTCATCAACTATTAATATTACTTTCTTATCATGTCTCATAATCATCCTTTTTTATTGCATTCTGGGTATCGCAATTCTAAACGTTGTTCCTGTTGGGCCTTGCTCAGGATCGGCATTTGAGGTAACCGTAATTTTACCTTTATGCATTTTTACAATTCCGTATGCTGTAGCTAAACCAAGCCCTGTACCCTTGCCAATTTCTTTTGTGGTATAAAATGGTTCAAAAATCTTATCCAAATCATCTGCTTCAATACCGCATCCAGTATCCTTAACATAAAAAATAACATCCGGCTCAGAATCTTCAATAATAATATCTAACTGACCCCCATCGTGCATGGCGTCGATGGCATTTTTCATTAAATTTGAAAGTATTTGTAACATTTGTTCCTGGTCGATCAATGCAATAGGATTCTTTAATTTTGAGGTATCAATATTAACTTTAATATTATCAGGTATTACAACTGCATCGGTACTTTGTTTGGCCAATTCGGCGACATTAACTTCAGTAGCATTTACCTGATTTTTGCGGGCAAAATTTAACAACCCACCTACAATTTTTTTACATCGATTGGTTTGTTCAACTATCAATTTTAAATCTTTGTATAACAGGGAATCTTTAGGTGTTTCGTCCAGTAAAATGTTAGCATACATTATCACTACTCCTAACGGATTATTGAGCTCATGAGCAATTCCAGCCGAAAGTTGTCCCATACTAGCCATTTTTTCTGATTGCCGCAATGCCTGCTGCATGGTGGTAAGTTTCTCGTTGGTAACGGCTAATTCATTTACAGATTTATGTAATTTTTCAATAGTATAGGGTAGGCACATTTCTATTTCGGCTAATCCCTGAACAATTGCTTTGGCATGTTCTTCACAAGTTTCATAACCACATGCACCACAATTCAGATGATCTTTCAACGATTTTTTTCCCATAGACTCTAAAACTGCTTCCACTTCTTTTTTTTCAGGGCTATCTAACACACTCTCCTGTGCTTTGTATTGTGCCGAAAGATCTATCTTCAGATAGGTTTCAACATCTTTTTTCCATTTTTTGTGATCGAGATTTCTAATTTTTTGTTTTACATAATTATTTACCAGGCTTCTTTTAGCATAATGCCTTTGCCTGTTAGTCATTCCAGGCCCCATAATACATCCTTCGCAACCTAATAATTCAAGATGTTGAGATTGTATTAACCCGTCTTCAAACTCTTTTATAGCTTCCTGAAAATCATTTTTGCCTTCGGCAACAATAATACTTCCATGCAAGACATCATCGGTAATTTCAGCCGTTTGAAGTAATCCTCTGCTTACAGGAAAAACAGCCCCTTTACCTCCTAATGGAGGATCAAATTCGGTAGGTTCAACATCAAAAGGTTTTATCTTATTATCGGTAAACATTTCGCGCAGTTCAGCAAAAGTAATCATCTCATCCACCTCATCTGATTCAGCCTTTTTAGCTACACAAGGGCCTATAAATATAATATTGGTTTGATCGCCATATTTTTCACGCATTACTCTCGACATGGCAACCATTGGCGAAGGTATAGGTGCCAGATTATCTACTAAATTAGGATGATAATGTTCAATATAAGAAACAATGGCAGGACAATCAGATGAGATATAACATTTATCGGTATTTTCTTGTTTAACCAGCTTATGATATTGCGTAGCCACTAAATCCGCCCCAAAAGCAACTTCAGAAACCACATCAAATCCCAGCTTACGAATCATAGAAACAAAAATTTTGTAATCGGTTATTTCTTCAAACTCGGCCGGAAAACTTGGTGCTACTATAGCAATATTCTTTCTGTTTGTTTCTAATAATTCAGTTACATTATCAATAGTATACAGGAAAACTTTCGCTCCCTGACTGCAAACTTTCGTACAATTACCACAAACAATACACCGTTCGTTTAATACTTCGGCTTGTCCGTTAATGATCTTTATGGCTTTTGCTGGGCATTCGCGAACACAGGTATAACATACCCTACAACGATTTTTAAGGGTATATACTAAATCACGATTTTTATTTGAGTTTCCGGTTTTCATTTCATCACAATCTTCATTTTACAATAAAACATCTCTCTCCTTATAACCGGTATGTAAATTTTTATTACTTACCGGGCTTAATGGCTCCTTCAAATAATCCTTATACAATTTTAAAACTCCAGGGTTTTTATGAGCTACTTTAATAGCTTCTTTATCATCGATATTATAAATCGCTTTAATCAGTGTTTTTTGCACCTTCTCATCATTACAAAAAGGTTGTCCTCCTCCATTTATACATCCTCCGGGGCAAGCCATTATTTCAATAAAATCTGCTTTAATTTCTCCTTCGCGTATTTCAGCTAAGATTTTATTTGCATTTTTTAATCCGCTTACCACTACAAAGTTTACATTTTTTTTGCCCATTTTCAGGACAATTTCCTTTTTATTTCTTATCCCTCGTAATTTTGAAATCTGAATTGGAGACAATTCTTTTCCTGTTAAAAAATAGTTAAGTGTACGTGCTACCGCCTCTGTTACACCACCTGAAACACTTACAAGTTTTGCTGCTGATGATCGAATATTAAAAGGGTCATCAGAAAACTCTTGATTTAACGAATGGATATCAATACCATAAAGATGTATCAATTTAATCAATTCGCGAGTAGTAATTACCTGGTCAATATCAGAAACTCCTTTATGCGTCATTTCTTCGCGCTGTGCTTCAAACTTTTTAGCTGTACAGGGAGTTATTGATATGGTAAATATTTTTTCAGCAGATAATTGTGTTTTTTCAGCATAATATCCTTTAACAAGCGTTCCTAAAATTTGTTGAGGAGATTTTGTTGTAGAGGCCAAATCAATCATATCAGGATGTGATTGTTCCATATATTTAATCCACCCCGGGCAACAGCTGCTATACATAGGTAGATTTTCTTCGTTTTTTATGCGATCAGCTAATTCGGCAGCTTGCTCGTAAATTGCTAAATCTGCACCAAAAGAACTGTCAAACACTTTATCAAACCCTATACGTTTAAGCGCTGCATTTAACAATCCGTTTAAATCTTTTCCTGGTTTTAATCCCAACTCTTTTACCAATGATACAGAAACAGAAGATGAATAATGCGCAATAACTTTTATATCTTTATTATTAAGCATTTCCTGAATAATATCAAAACTTGTTTTTTCATGTAAAGCACCGGTTGGGCAAACCATTATACATTGTCCGCAATTTATACAGTTCGAAAAATTCAGGTCCTTACTCATCGATGTAGCAACAAGCGTTGAATTCCCACGATTAATAAAATCAAAGGTAGAAACACCTTGTATCTCTTCGCAAACCCGAATACAACGGCCACATAAAATGCATTTTGAAGGATCACGAACAATTCCCGGGCTGGACTGGTCAAGATTAATTTTAGTTTTTTCCCCCGATATACGTCTTTCACGAACATTTAACTCAACAGCTAATTCCTGTAACTCGCAATTACCATTTCGTATGCAATACAAACAATCGTCAGGGTGATTCGACAAAAGCAGTTCTACCAACATTTTTCGGGCTCTAATCACTCTGGGTGAATGAGTCCATATTTTCATCGTTTGTTCAATAGGATAAGAACAAGATGGAATTAGCCCAGATTTACCTTCCACTTCCACCACACATAAACGACAAGCCCCTGTGGGTGAAAAACCTTCCATACGGCATAAAGTTGGAACCTTTATACCATTCCTGTTTAAAGCTTCAAGGATTGTTTCTCCTTTTTTTGCTTGTATTATTTTATTATTTACCTCGATGTTTACTGACATAAGTACTTTCCTTATTGACTGATAATAGCTGAAAACTTACACGTTTCAAAACATATACCGCAACCTATACATTTATCCTGAACAATAAAATGAACATTTTTAGGTGTTCCAAAGATAGCACCTGTAGGACATTTTTTAGCACATAAAGTACAACCGGTACAGGCATCTACATCAACTTCAAAGGTTCGTAGCTCCTGACAAACGCCAGCAGAACAATTTCGTTCAAAAATATGCTCTTCATATTCGTCGCGGAACCATTTTAATGTGCTAAGTACAGGATTCGCTGCTTTCCGTCCTAATCCACACATAGATGTATTTTTTAGTACTTCGGCCAGGGTTTCCAACTGCATAACGCCTTTAAAACGCTGTAAGGTTGCATATCCATTTTCGTCTTTCGGCCGTTTACTAATGTTTTCCAAAATTTCATACATTCTTCGGGTTCCTTCTCGGCAAGGAATACAAATACCACAACTTTCTTTTTGCAGATAATTCATAAAATATTTTACCGTATCGATAACACAGTTATCCTCATCTAAAACAATTAAACTAGCAGCACCTAAAGATGCTCCAACCAGCATAATCGATTCAAAATCGATGGGAGTATCTAAATGATCTTCGGTTAAGCAACCGCCTGAAGGGCCTCCTATATGTATTGCTTTAAATCTTTTGTTATTACGAATTCCTCCAGCAACACGAAAAATTATATCACGAATCTTCGTTCCCATTTCTACCTCAACCAGACCGGAATATTCTACTTTTCCCGAAATAGAAAATACTTTGGTTCCCTTACTGTCTTCCGTTCCTATAGATTTAAACCATTCAGCTCCTTTTTTTAAAATAATCGGGATATTCACTAATGTTTCCACATTATTTACTACGGTAGGTTGATCAAATAATCCTTTGGTTGCAGGGTAAGGAGGTTTAGAATGCGGCTTTCCGCGTTTACCTTCAATACTTTTAATCAAAGCTGTTTCTTCGCCACAAACGTATGCCCCGGCTCCTTGTTTAATTATAATCTCTAAATTATATCCGGTTCCAATTATGTCATGCCCAAGTAAACCATATGCTGTAGCTTGATCTATGGCCTTTTTGATTCGCTCAATAGCCAATTCATAATCCGATTCGATATAAATAAACGCTTTCTGCGCACCTATAGCATAAGCAGCAATGGCAATTCCTTCAATAACCTTATGCGGATCGCTCTCCATAAGAAAACGTTCCATAAAAGCTCCAGGATCACTTTCTCCGGCATTACATATTAAATATTTTTGCGGCGAAGGTGTGGATGAAGCTATTTTCCATTTTTTCCCTGCAAGATATCCTTCTCCCCCTCGTCCTCTAAGCATACTTTGTTCAACAATATCACAAACCTCAGCTGGAGTATTTTTATTTATTGTTTTTACAAAAATTTGATAACCCCCAAATGCAATATATTCGTTAATAGAATTAACATCAATAAACCCACACTGTTTAAGAACTAATCGTTGCTGAAAATTAAAATAAGCAATCTCGTCAAGAAAGGGAACTAGCTCCCAGGATTCGTGAATCTTATTTTTTTGTTGACCTAAAACATATTCTTGCAGAATAAAATTGTTAAAAATACCATCAAGAATTAAAATAATATTTTCCGTATCTATTTGTTTAAAAAAAATTTTTGACTTTCCGGGGAGTTGAACAGAAATTATGGGCTCCAAAGAACTTATACCTAAACTACCAACTTCGATTATGGTTACATTCAGATTTCTTTCATCGATATAATTTTCAATTTGTTTTTTAATCTCATCAATACCAGAAATTTTTGAATAAGTGTTTGAACTAATAGTAATAATAGGGTTGGAAACTTTTTCTCGCTTAAGAAACTGCAAAGTTTCTACTATCTTTTTATCCAACTTAATTTCAGTTGGAATTAGTAAATTTTGGATTAATATTTCTTTAATGCTATTATTCATAATAATCACTCTTCCATTTGCTGATAATCTCTGATAATTTCAGTGACCTTTTTAACCGTTAAACAAGTGTAATATTTATCGTTAACCGCCATAACAGGTCCCATTCCACAAACGCCCATACACGAAGTCATTTCAAGGCTAAACTTATTATCCTTTGTGTTTTCGCCATCTTTAATACCCAATATCTTCTCAATTTCTTTTATCATTAAATTGTTGCCATTTACGTGGCAGGAGGTTCCATTACAAATCTTTATGTGATATTTCCCTTTGGGCGAAAAACAAAATTGATTATAAAAAGTAGCTAAACCATATATTTTGCTAGTTGGCATTTTTAAATAGTTACCTACCTTTACAATCGCTTCTTCGGATATATATCCAAAAGTATTCTGAATCTCTTGTAATATTGGAATTAAATTATCTCTTTGTACAAAAAGGTATTGATCAAGTATTTTTTCAATTTCCCGCATAAAGAAAGAAAATTATAGTACTTTGAAAATCTATTTCCACAAATATACGAATTATTGTGTTAATTGATAAACATTGTTAATTAATTAACAACAAAATAATCACACAATCATTTAAAATACTGTTAAATAAACAATTAAGATATAATACATAAAAAAATAACTATTAAAATATTTATGTTTTTTATAACATATATTCTACCATACGATTTTAATTAAAAAATTAATAATAAAACACTTACATAAGGAACATTTTTCACAATTTTAGAAATTAAAATATACAGGAATAAAATAACATTGCACTAAGAAAATAAATGCTTAATTTTAAAATCTGAAATGCTATAATAATTGGAGAATTAATGTTTTAAGGAGGATTTAATGAAAAAAGAAATTATTATATGCCTTGGCAGTTCATGTTTCTCAAGAGGCAATAAACAAACGGTTCAAATCATCAAGCAATACATAAAAGATTATCAACTGGAAGATAAAGTATATTTTCATGGAAGCCACTGTTTTGGGAATTGTGAAAATGGGCCCATAATAAAAGTAAACGATAAAGAATACCAAAATGTATCCCCCGATAATGTTATTTATTTGCTGGACAAAATTTTTAGTACCGATTGATTTTGATAACTTTATACCATATCAAAAAATTAAAAACAAATGCCCATTGTAGAAATTATAAAAGAAAAATGTAACTTAAACTATTCATGTGTAAGAGTATGTCCGGTAAATGCCATTGAAGTGAAAGTTAACTGCGATTTTGCACGGGTAATTCCGGAGCGATGCATTGGATGCGGCAGCTGTATTTCTGTATGTCCTGAAGATGCCATTCGTTTTAGAGATTCAAAAGAAGAAACCAAAAAGATACTTCAATCAAAAACTAAAAAAATAGCTATTGTTGCTCCCAGTATTTCAGGAGAATTTCATGATATTACAGATTATCGCAAGTTTGTGCAAATGATTAAACAACTTGGGTTTGATTATGTTAATGAGGTGTCATTTGGTGCTGACATCATAGCGCTTAAATATGCTGAACTATTCAAAAATTTTAAGGGCAAATATTATATTTCAACAGCCTGCCCGGTTATCGTTTCCTATATTCAGAAATTTCAACCTGAACTAATAAAAAATCTGGCACCACTTGTATCACCCATGGTTGCTACCGCAAAAATTGCCCGACATCTTTATGGAAAAGATATACAGATTGTATATATAGGTCCATGTATTGAAAGTAAAAACGAGGCATTACTCGACAAGGAGGATGGAAAAATTGATTCTGTACTAACATTTATTGAACTGCGTGAACTTTTTGACGAATTTAAAATTAATGAAAGCACACTTGAGTATTCAGAGTTTGATGCACCGATAGGCTACAAAGGTTCGCTCTTTCCGATTGCCAACGGTTTATTGCAGGCAGCAAACATCAGCGAGGATCTGCCTAAAGGAAAAGTTATTACTGCCAAGGGAAAATACAATATGTTAAATGCCACCAAACAATTCAATCAGGAAATTGATACCATAAAAAAACATTTCAATTTATATTATTGTGAAGGATGTTTAATGGGCCCTGGAACATCAAAAAATGGTGAAAAATTTATCAGACATACCCGAGTAACTGAATACGCCAATAAACGATTAAATAATTTTGACCAGAAAAAATGGGAAAAAGAAATTAAAAAATATTGGGATTTAGATTACTCAAGAAGTTTTTACAATGATGATCAACGCATAGAAACACCTTCAGAAGAGAAAATCGCCGAAGTATTAAAAGCAATTGGAAAAAAGAAAAATGATCCTGATTTAGGATGTAGTGCCTGCGGATACGATAATTGTCGCGATTTTGCCATAGCAGTATCTAAGGGACTAGCCAGAATTGATATGTGTCTTAAGTTTACCTTGCGAAACAGGCAAGATTATATAAAAGCGCTTAGAACTTCCAACGAAAAATTAGCCCAAACTCAAAAAGCGCTTAAAGAATCAGAACAAAATGCTAGAAAAGAAAAAGAAGCGGCGCAAGAAGCATCCGACATTATAAATAATATGTTACAAAAACTTCCTACAGGAGTTGTAATTATCGATCAAAATTTAAAAATCATTCAATCCAATAATAGTTTTATCGATTTATTGGGCGAAGAAGCAGATGCTATTAACGAAATAATTCCCTGCTTAGTAGGTGCCGATTTAAAAACCTTACTTCCCTTTAATGTTTACAATTTATTTAATCATGTTTTTTCTACCAATGAAAACATTTTAGATCGGGATATTCATTTAGATGAACAACTATTAAATCTTTCCGTTTTTACTATCCGAAAAGATAAAATTGTTGGTGCGGTATTCAGGGATATGTATGCTCCTGAAGTAAAAAAAGAAGAAGTAATTAAACGCGTTACAGAAGTTGTTGACAAAAATCTGGCAATGGTTCAGAATATAGGATTTTTACTTGGTGAAGGAGCTTCGGAAACAGAACAAATGTTAAACTCAATTATTGAGCTTTACAAGACTTTTAAGAAACCCGAAGAATGAAACATCAATTCTATATAGAAGTCGATTGCCAACAAAAAAATCATGAAGGCGAACGCATTTGTGGAGATGTTTTTTTATCCGAACGCATTAAAACCGAAGAACGGATTATTATTGTTTTATCGGATGGTATGGGGCATGGCGTAAAAGCAAATATGTTAGCAACCTTAACATCAAAAATGGCATTAAATTTTACCCGCGAACATAAGGATGTTAACCGTATTGCTGAAATTATTATGAATATACTCCCTGTTTGCAGCCAACGTCAGATTAGCTACTCTACCTTTACCATTATTGATATTGAAGCTGATGGTAAAACTACTATTTTGGAATATGATAATCCCGAAACTATCATTTTTAGAGATAATGAAATTTTTAATCTCCAATGGGAATACATTATCCTCGAGAGTGATAAAAATGCAGGAAAAGAATTAAGAAGTTGTACGTTTTACGCACATAAAGAAGATCGAATTATTTCCTGCTCAGACGGAATAACTCAATCAGGTATGGGAAGCCATAAATACCCTTTTGGCTGGGGCCATGATAACTTAACACAATTTACCCATCGGTTAATTAAAAACAATCCGGATATTTCAGCCAACAAACTTGCAGGAAAGGTAGTGAATATGGCTTACCAAAATGATGGCTACCATGCAAAAGATGATACAAGTTGTGCTTCGGTATATTTTCGCGAACCCAGAAAGTTGTTGGTTTGTACCGGTCCTCCATATGAAGAAGAAAAAGATAAAAAATTAGCCAAAGAAGTAAAAAACTTTGATGGTAAAAAAATTCTTTGTGGGGCAACAACAGCTGATATTATTGCCCGAGAATTAGAACTTGAAATAGAAGATAACTTTAAATTTTATGATCCTGACTTGCCTCCTGTTTCTTATATGCCCGGCATTGACCTGGTGACCGAAGGCATTTTAACCCTCAGCAAAGTACACGAAATTTTAAAAATTTATAACAACAACTATATTTTAGGTAAAGGCCCTGCCGACCAGATTGTTAGGCTTCTGAAAGAGTGCGATGAAATTCATTTTATAATTGGCACCCGAATAAATATTGCCCACCAGGATCCAAACCTGCCTGTAGAATTGGAAATCCGGAGAACTGTTGTTCGCCGAATAGCCGAAACTTTGGAAGAAAAATTTTTGAAAGAGGTTAGTATGAAATTTATATAACTACTCCTCCCAAAAATACTGAAACTCAATACTTCGGCCTTCGGGATCTTTAGCAAAAAAATGATAAATTTTATAGTTTGGATTATCTTTGGGTTCAGACTGTGCAATATCTTTTAACTGTTTGTACATTTGATTTACTTCTTCGTGCGAAGGATAATAAAAAGTAATCATTCCCTGGTTATCCACATTTTCACGCTGGCAAAAACCAATTAACATATTCTCAAATTGTAAAATATGGCATCCGCCCTGGTCTAACCATAGCTTACAACCAATTTTTTCGGTATAAAATTTCGATATCTCTTCAAGATTTTTACTCTGAAAAAATACAATGCCTCCGGTTTGATGTTTTTTAATTTTTTCCATAACTATCTGTAAATTTTTTTTGCAATTCTATATGTATTACAATGTGCATCAACAATATCGTCTAAATTATCGGCATAACCACCACCCATTGATACGGCTACAGGAATTTTATATTGATGTGCCAACTCAAAAACAAAACGATCGCGTGCTGCACATCCTGCTTTGGTAACACTCAACATTCCAATTTTATCGTTTTTGAGTATATCGACACCCGATTGAAAAAAGATAAAATCCGGTTTTAACCGCTCAATTAATTCAGGAAGTTTGTTTTTTAAAATTTTAAGATATTCTTCATCTTTAGTATAATGTTCTAAAGGAATATCCAAATCAGATTTTGCTTTGCGCAACGGAAAATTATTATGGCAATGCATGCTAAACGTAAAAACCCGTGGTTCATTTTTAAAAATATTTGCCGTCCCGTTTCCCTGGTGTACATCCAAATCAACTACTAAAACCTGTTTTACTTTGTTATGAGTTAATAAATATTGAGCAGCCACAGCAATATCGTTATACAAACAATAACCTTCGCCAAAATCGTGGTGTGCATGATGTGTTCCACCCGCCACATTAAACGAAACTCCATTTTCTAAAGCGAATAAAGCGGACTGTGTGGTTCCGGCACATATCAACTCTTCACGTTTTAATAATTCGGGACTGAAAGGAAAACCAATTCGCCGCTCTTCGGCTCTGGTTAGATTATTATCTTTTAATTTATTGATATAATTTTGGCTATGAGCAAGTCTAATAAAATCATCTCCAGTTAATTTAGGCTCAAAAAAATTTCTTTGAGTATAAGTTCCTTCAGCAATTAATTGTTGTGGAATCAGGGAATACTTATCCATAGGAAACCTGTGCCCTTTGGGCAGCGGATGGTGATAATGCGGTGAAAAAGCAATATAAATCATGAATTAGCTGAATTCTGATTGATTACAAAAATAGCAGAATTTTAAAAAAGGCGAAAATCCTTTATATGATAAAATGAAATCAACTACTTACCGATCAAAATAAATGGCGACCAGTAAAACGGATGCGCATAGGTGCCTTCATTGATCAGGTTTAATTTTGCCTGTTTTAATGCTTTTGAAAATTCCTGTTGATCTTTATTTTCTTCTAACAGATTTTTATAAAAACCGATCATTAGATCGGATGTGGAATCGTCTGACACCCGCCATAAAGAAACAATAATATTCTTACTCCCTGCATAAAGCAAGGCTCTTGTTAAACCTATTAATCCTTCTCCTTTTCTAATTTTTCCTAATCCGGTTTCGCAGGCAGAAAGCACCGTTAAATCGGCGTTCATATCCAAATTGTAAATCTCTCCCTGGTACAAAATCCCATCTTCGTTTAATGTTGAATCCTGAGCTAAAAATATGCCTGACAGTTCCGGTTTTTCTGTATTTACAAAACCATGGGTTGCAAAATGCAGGTATTTATAATCTGCTAATTGACCGGATTTCACAAAATCTTCATTGGCATTTTTCTTGATTTGAACCAGGGCTTTTTTTCCCTTTTCGTCAAATTCTTTGAAAATAGCTTCCACTTCACTTTCTGTTCCAGGCAGGGGACTTATATAATCGCCATCCAGCAGCCTTCCTCTTGTACCCAGGGTATCATCCATTTCAGAATCAAACGTTTGCAACAGTTCCCTTGTTCTCAATGTTAATCCTGCGGTATTGGAATCGTCGAAAACAGGGGCAAATGCCAGCCAATCATTTAAGTCGGTGGTTTCAACCTGAATGTCCGGCTCTTTGGGAAAAGTTTTATAAAACAGGTTGGCTGAGTAGGAATATGATATATTATATTATACTTTTTGATTAAATAGGACAAATTGTCCCAGTTTTTATTTCCGGGGTTTTCTGTAAGTAAAGTCTCAAAAGGGATCATACTAAGCCCGCCTTCGGGAATAATGATCAGGTTTTCTATTTCTCCGGAAAGATGATCGGGAATAAGCTTTTGATAGAAACGGTAAGCATATTTTTTATACATCTTTGCATAGCGTGAGCTGGTGGTATAAATTAAACCGTAACGGTAATGTTGAATGGTATCGGCAAAATTTTCCATGGCAGGCACCGTTTTTATATCCAGATTATTGTGGGTAATGGTAAAAATGGTAATGGTACTGTCAGCTTTTAAATAACTGATCATGGCGGTTTTGGCATCGAGCATGCTTTTAATTTCTGCAACGCCGGCAGGTTTTTGATTATACTTTAACTCGAAATATTCAGGGTAGTCATTTTCGAACGTTTTTATCAGGGCCTCGTATTCACGGTTGGCTGTAAACAATTTATCGTTGAACAATTTTTGTTTTGCGCTGTCGGGTTTTTCTGCAAGTAGTTTTTTGTACAAGGCCATATCTATTTGCAATGATTGTTCTTTTTGAAGCAGAGTATCCGGTATTCCTGCAAACTTTTGTGCTTCTGCACCTGCCAGGGCTTCTAATAAAACGGACGATTTATTTTTTTCGGAAAAATAGAAGGCTAACTCCTTGTACCGTTCAGAATTTTCCCGGTCCCCTTTTTCAGAAAGTTGAATACATACATCAACCGCTTCCTGGTATACATCGACAATTTTCTCGCCCAAAGCCAGTTTGTCTGATTTTGTACTAATTTCACGGCGTGCCAGACCTATTAAGGTATCGCAGGCCTGGTAGTGGCGCAGTGCAAGCTCAAGACCGGTAAACTCTTCTACATCAGCTAAGTCGCTAGTATGTTGAGCAAATATTCTGGCTTTTTTGTGTAATGATTGTAATAGCTCACTCCAATCCATGTAATCATCGATTACAGGAACCGAATGAACATTAGTTGTATCATTAAAATTCCGCAAAGAGCTGGCAACTCCTTTTTGGTAATACTCCAGTGCTACGTCGTATTCTTCTTTATTAAGATAAACTTTCCCTATATTATTGTAAGAAGTTGCTACAAGAGTATGCTTTTCGCCATGGATTTCTAATTTTATTTCCAAACTCTTGAAAAAACATTCCAATGCTCTGTCATAGTCTGTCTTACGACTATAAACAATACCGATATTGTTGTAATAGTCTGCTACGGTAGAATGTTCTTCTCCAAAAATAGCTTTAAAGATTTCCAAACTTTTGAAATGATATTCCAGGGCTTTGTTGTATTCAGACTCATCAGTATAAACATTCCCAATATTACCGTATGTAAGCGCTACAGAAGGATGTTTTTCACCCAGGATTTCTTGAAATAGTTCCAAACTCTTAAAATAATATTCCAATGCCTTATCATTTTCCGACCTTTCAGAATAAACATTCCCGATATTACCATATGAACCCGCTACAGAAGGATGTTTCTCTCCAAAAATGGCTTGAAATATTTCCAGACTCTTAAAATGATATTCCAATGCCTTATCATATTCGGACTTATCAAAATAAATATTCCCTATATTCTTATAAGAATTTGCTACATTAGGATGTTTTTCGCCAATGGATTCTAAGTCTATCTCCAAACTTTTGAAATAATATTCCAGTGCTTTATCGTATTCGGACTTTTTGGCGTAAATCAGACCAATACCATTGTATGAACCCGCTACAGAAGGGTGTTTTTTACCAAATATTTCCTGATATATTCCCAAACTCTTAAAATAATATTGCATTGCTTTATCATATTCGGACATTTGCATGTAAATCCCTCCGATATTGTTGTAAGAGCCCGCTACATAGGGATGCTTTTCACCGAAAACTTCTAATCTTATTTCCAAACTTTCAAGAAAATATTCCAATGCCTTATCATATTCGGACTTTTCCCAATAAACAATTCCAATATTATTGTAAGAATCTGCTACAGTAGGATGTTTTTCACCAAGAATTTCTAAATCTATTTCCAAACTTTTTAAGTAATATTCCAATGCCTTATCATATTTTGACTTATGAGCATAAACAAGACCGATGTTGTTGTAAGAACTTGATACAAGTTTATGTTTTTCACCTAGAACTTCTGATCTGATATCCAAACTCTTAAAAAAATATTCCATTGCCTTATCGTATTCAGACTTATTAATATAAATATTCCCTATATTGTTGTAAGACTGTGCTACAGTAGGATGATTCTCTCCGTAAATCTCCAATCTGACTTCTAAACTCTTAAGGAAATATTCCAATGCTTTGTCGTATGCTGACTTACGAGCATAAACAATCCCGATATTGTCATATGTCCTCGCTACAGAAGGATGTTTTTCACCTAAGATTTCTATTTTAATTTCCAAACTTTTGAAAAAATATTCCATTGCCTTATCATATTCGGACTTATCAGAATAAATATTTCCGATACTATTGTAAGTAGTTGCTACTGCATTATTTTCTTCGCCATGGATTTTTAGATTAATTTCTAAACTCTTAAGGTAATATTCTAATGCCTTATCGTATTCAGATTTATATTGATAAACATTCCCGATATTCATGTATGACCCTGCTACAGAAGTATGGTTTTCACCCAGAATTTCCAATTCGACTTCTAAGCCTTTAAAATGGTATTCCAATGCTTTGTCATATTTAGATTTAGATTGATAAACATTTCCGATATTGTTGTATGAACCTGCTACATCGATATGTTTTTCACCATGGATTCCTAATCTGATTTCCAAACTCTTAAGGTAATATTCCAATGCATCATCATACTTTGAAGCGTAATAATTTACTGCACCAATCATATTTAAACAATTAGCATTTTTTAAGCTGTTTTCGCCCAGGTGTTTTATGTAGAGCTTTTGAGCTTTTTCGGCATAAAACAGTGCGCTGTCCAGTTGCCGCACTTCAAGGCAGCTATCTGCCATTTCGTAATACGCATTGGCCCGGGTAGTATCGGCGGTTAGATCCTGTGCAAAAGAAACTTTTGCGCTTAGCATGATAATAAAGAATACAAGTATTGCTTTGGTGGTTTTCATAACAAGGGATTTAAAGTATAAAAAGTCATTAATAATCAATCACTTATAACAAAGGTAGTAAAGATTGATGCCAAAGTCAAGGCTGCTAATAATTTTAATTAACAAGCAGGGCTATTGATTATTACGTGCATTAAAAAAAGAGTTCGATTGATTTGATATTAAACAGATATTAATATCATTATTGACTAAAACTTCACTGTTAGTGCTAACTAAAAACAAATCAAAAATTTATACAACTCTGCAGTAATAAAGATACCACAGTAATGATAGTCTCCAGCATTATGGCATAACCTGCTTTATTGCTTTCATGGTCCCTTTTAGGTCTATCTTATTATCGCCAACGATGGCTTACGGTAATAATTTTTTTGCTGCAGCTGAAAAACAGTAAAACAATATTAATTAAAATTGTTTTAATAAATAGTGTCCTGCGCATTGTGAATCTTCTTATTAGTTTTTAATAGTGATTTTGAATAGAAACTCATTTTTCATTATTCCATCTGCAAAAGCAGCATCACACCCTGAATAAAAGATCAATTAAAACATTGTTGCAGTAATGGCTATCCCGAAAATCTGGTTATTGATGTTCGCCTGATAACCCTGAGCATCTTCTTTGTCCTTTAACCAGGCACCTTCGTAGAATCCGGCTATTCCCAACCCACATCTTTTCCCGACCCACCATTCCTTACCAATACTAAGGAATATTCCAGGGCCCATTTTACTCTCATCCAAATCTTGGCCTGTTCTGTTATTCGGATCAAAGCCCCATTGATGTTTTAAGTTGTGTTTTCATACTACCTGATTTTAACATATGATTTCTATTTAAGAACAAGCACGCGCTTTGTTAAAACTTTATTTTCAACAAGTATCTGCAGAAAATATATACCAGTTTTTAAACCAGATATATCGATTTCATATCTTTTATCAGGTTTTTGAATAATCATTTGCCGGTTACCCATATAATCGAACAGCTGTATTTCAAAAATTTCATAATCAGATTCAACGGTTAGCGTTTTACTCGCAGGGATTGGGAATACGCTAATCTCGCTAACAGGTTCCAGCTTCGGGTTTGCTGTCACATTTTGAAAGTTGGCAAACAGCCTGACATCTGCAGCAGGCATTTCATAAATAAAATCCGAAACGGAGGTTATCTCGTTTCCATTATCATCTATCCAGTTAAGGAATTCATAGCCTGCATTAGCTTCAACTCCAATTTCAACATCAACACCAGCAAAATAGGCTCCTGCCCCGTATAACTCTCCTGCTTCACAAGGCAAAGAACCAAGAGAGAGATGATACTTTGCCCAACCTCCATTATCGGTTCGCAGAATACTCCCGTAATTGCCCGCAGCCGTTGCCTTTTCCGCATCAACCATAGTGATTGCATATAGATTGTGATGAGTTCTTGATGGCTGTAGATGCCAGCTTGCTCCCCCGTTGTCAGTTCTTAAAATGACCCCGTTTCTTCCTGAGATCATACCGTTGTGTACATCAGCAAACGATACTGAGTACAAATGTTCCATGGTACCACTTGTCTGTTTCTCCCAGTTAAGGCCACCGTCAGTTGTATAAATAATAGTGCCCTGATCGCCCACTGCTGTTCCATGATATTCATCAGCGAAGCATACACCGTGCAGATTCTGGGTTGTGCCACTTTCCCGCAGAGTCCATGTGGAATCACCATCTGGTGTATGCAGAATCATTCCATGATGACCAACTATAACACCATTTTGATCATCAGAAAATGCCACATCCGTAAAAGGGCCCTCCAGGCCCGGAAAGTACCAGCTAGACCAGTTATCCCCACCATCAGTTGACTTGCACCAGCCAGGCCTTTCTATATCATCGTCATTTTCAGTTATTTTATATACCCCAACCGCAATGACCGAATTCGCATCGAGAAAAGTAATTCCATTGAATGCCCGGTCTTGCCCAGAATAATATGAAACATCCCAAAAAGAACCACCGTTATTGGTGCGAAGGATGTGACCAGGACACCAATGACCACACCCATCAGTGTATGACGTCCCAACTGCAGCAAATCCCTTGTTTTGGTCAATAAATGAAACTGCTTTGATGGATTTATATTGAGGTGTTGGTGAATCATAATACTGGTATAACCATGTATCTCCACCATCATTGGTATGCATGATAAGTCCATTATGGCCGACAACAGTGCCTATATATGGGTTGATAAAAGAGACACCTCTGAGGCGATCGACTGCTCCTTTTTGCTGCGTTTCCCAGCTGTCGCCATCGTCCTTGGTGCAATAAATCTGTCCGTTGGTTCCGACAATGGTATTCAGTGAGGCACCTAAAAACCAGTCAAAGTAGCTGTCGCTTGCCATACTTGAATACGTAGTGATTCTTGTAAGCCCATCACTTATCCTAGCGACTGTGTTATAGGCCCCCACGATCAACACATTGTCCATATCAGTAAATGAAACATCAATTAAGTCTTCTGTCAGGGCTGAAACTGATATAGTATACCAGTTGGTTCCTGCATTCTCCGTATTCAGTATTGTGCCAGATTCACCAACAGCGATTCCGTTGCTTTCATTCATAAATGAAACTCCATATAACCAATTCGTTGTCCCGCTCTCTTGTGTTGACCAGTTGACCCCACCATCGGTTGTCCTTAAGACTGTACCCCCCGTCCCCACAATTGTTCCGTTATTGACATCCGACATGGAAACAGAAAAAAGATTTCCGTCCCAGTTCTCCCCCATTTGATAATTTTCAGTCCATGTATGTCCTCCATCAGTAGTTCGGGCAACAATACCATAAGTGCCTACCGCTATACCAATTTCTGCATCGCCGAAGGAGACATCCCAAAAGGCTGCCCCCTTTGCAAAACCGGGCGCACCGCTTGTTCTGGATTCCCATGTCTGGCCCCCGTCATTGGTGGTAAGAATTGTTCCATACAAACCTGCTTCTTCTGACCATGACCCTCCCACAGCGACACCGTGCTGCTCGCCGGTAAAATAAACACCAAGCAGGTCAGCTGTTGTACCACTTTCCTGTATATACCAATTCTCGCCACCATCTGTGGTCCGGATTATAACTCCACTCTCTCCTACTGCAGTTCCATGGTAATCATCAGTATATGAAACAGCCCACAAATCGTTAGCCTGGGGAACAGGTTGCTGCCAGTGCCACCCTGCGATGGCCTTATTATGATTTGATCTCCCTGCAAAATATCTCTCATCGAGTTTCCGTGCAATATTGCTATCTTCATCAATGGTGCTTTTTATAAAGATATCATTATGTTCCTTCTGCGGAACATCCTCAACCGGAAGGTAAGCCTGTTCGCTAACAACTTTGAGCGATTGTGGCAAACTTTGTGCAAAAACAAAACATGTTTGCATGCACAAGACAATTAAAACAAATAAATGTGTTTTCATGTGTTCATGTATTTAAAATTACGTTACTGTTTATTTTTCAGCGTTTTGCATAATATGTTAACTATTTGAAAAGAAAACAGGACAAATAATCACCCCCCTGCGTGTCAAAAATTTTGTCATGGACGTTTTATATGCTTATAATTTTATATTTTAAAAGGTTAATAGTTGATAAAATTTTGTGTTCAACTAAGCTTCTTATATATAAAAGCTTTTTAAATCGGTGTAAGTTGAATCCTTATTTTTCATGCTACCTAACTAAGAATATAAATATTGCTTTGGTAATTTTCATAATGCGGGTGTTTTAATTAAAATTTAAAAAAAACTTATAGAACTACTTCCCAATAAAAATAAAGGGCGACCAGTAAAACGGATGCGCATAGGTGCCTTCATTGATCAAGCTCAATTTTGCCTGTTTTAATGCTTTTGAAAATTCCTGCTGATCTTTATTTTCTTCTAACAGGTTTTTATAAAAATCAATCATTAGATCGGATGTAGATTCATCTGACACCCGCCATAAAGAAACAATAATATTCTTACTCCCTGCATAAAGCAAGGCTCTTGTCAAACCGATTAATCCTTCTCCTTTTCTAATTTTTCCTAACCCGGTTTCGCAGGCAGAAAGCACCGTTAAATCGGCATTCATATCCAAATTGTAAATCTCTCCCTGGTATAAAATCCCATCTTCGGTTAATGTTGAATCCTGGGCTAAAAATATGCCTGACAGTTCCGGTTTTTCTGTATTTACAAAACCATGGGTTGCAAAATGCAGATACTTATAATCCTTTAATTGACCGGATTTCACAAAATCTTCATTGGCATTTTTCTTGATTTGAACCAGGGCTTTTTTTCCTTTTTCGTCAAATTCCCTGAAAATAGCTTCCACTTCACTTTTTGTTCCGGGCAGGGGACTTATATAATCGCCATCCAGCAGTCTCCCTCTTGTACCCAGGGTATCATCGATTTCAGAATCAAACGCTTGCAAAAGCTCCCTGGTTCTCAATGTTAAACCTGCAGTATTGGAATCGTCGAAAACAGGAGCAAATGCCAGCCAATCATTTAAGTCGGTGGTTTCAACCTCAATGTCCGGCTCTTTTGGAAAGGTTTTGTAAAACAGGTTGGCTGAATAAGAATACGAAACATTGTACTTTTTAATTAAATAGGACAACTCGTTCCAGTCTTTATCTCCGGGATTTTCTGTAAGTAAAGTCTCAAAAGGGATCATGCTCAACCCGGCTTCGGGAATAATGATCAGGTTTTCTATTTCCCCGGCAAGATGATCAGGAATAAGCTTTTGATAGAAACGGTAAGCATATTTTTTGTACATCCTGGCATAACGTGAGCTGGTGGTATAAATCAAACCGTAACGGTAATATTGAATGGTATCGGCAAAATTTTCCATGGCAGGCACCGTTTTGATATCCAAATTATCGTGGGTGATGGTAAAAACAGTAATGGTGCTATCGGATATCAAATAACTGATCAGGGCGGTTTTGGAATCGAGTCTGTTTTTAATTTCTGCAACACCGGCAGGTTCTTGATTATACTTTAACTCGAAATATTCAGGGTATTCATTTTCGAACATCCTTATCAAGGCCTCGTATTCACGATTGGCTGTAAACAACTTATCGTTGAACAGCTTCTGTTTAGCGCTATCGGGATTTTCTGCAAGCAGTTTTTTGTATAAGGCCATATCTGTTTGCAATTCGTTCTCTTTTTGAAGTAAGCTATCCGCTATTCCTGCAAACTTTTGGGCTTCTGCACCTGCCAGGGCTTCTAACAATACGGAGGATTTGTTTTTTTCGGAAAAGTAGAAGGCTAACTCCTTATACCGGTCAGAATTTTCCCGCTCTTCTTTTTCAGAAAGTTTCATACATACATCAACCGCTTCCAGATATACATCGACAATTTTCTCGCCCAAAGCCAGTTTGTCTGATTTTGTGCTAATTTCACGGCGTGCCAATCCTATTAAGGTATCGCAGGCCTGGTAGTGGCGCAGTGCAAGCTCAAGGCCGGCAGATTCTTCTAAATCAGCTAAGTCTTTTGTATGTTGCGCAAATATTTTGGCTTTATTGTGTAATGCCTGTAATAGTGTATTCCAATCCAGGTAATTCTCTATTACGGGAACTGAATAAACATTAGCTGTATCATTAAAATTCCGCAAACAGCTGGCAATTCCTTTTTGGTAATATTTTAATGCTACGTCGTATTCAGACTTCTCAGTATAAACATTCCCGATATTGTTATATGAACTTGCTACAAGAGTATGCTTTTCACCCAGGATTTCTAACTTAATTTCCAAACCACTAAAATAATATTCCAAAGCTCTGTCATATTCAGATCTATTAGCATAAACAAGACCGATATTGTTGTAAGAACCGGCTACATTCGGATGCTTTTCACCGAGAATTTCTTTAAATATTTCCAAACTCTTAAAGTAATATTCCAATGCTTTATCATATGCAGATTTATATCGATAAACATTACCAATATTGTTGTAAGAATGTGCTACATTAGGATGCTTTTCACCAAGGATTTCTTTATATATTTCAAGACTCTTAAAATAATATTTCAATGCTCTGTCATATTCGGACTTTTTCCAATAAACAATCCCGATATTGATGTAAGAAGTTGCTACATGAACATTCTTTTTACCGAGAATTTCTAATCTGATTTCCAAACCCTTAAAATGATATTCCAATGCTTTGTTGTATTCAGACTTGTCACTGTAAACAAGACCGATATTGCTGTATGAAGCTGCTATATGCGGATGCTTCTCACCAAGGAATTCTTCAAATATTTGCAAACTTTTAAAATAATATTCCAGGGCTTTGTCGTATTCGGACTTATCTTTATAAACACTCCCGATATTGCCATATAAACCCGCTACAAAAGGATGGTCTTCACCAAAGATTTCTAATTTGATTTCTAGACTCTTAAAGTAATACTCCAATGCTTTATCGTATTCGGACTTTTTAGCATAAATAATCCCGATATCGTTGTAATAGTCTGCTACATTTGGATGTTTTTCACCAAGGTTTTCTTGATCTATTTCTAAACTCTTAAAATAATATTTCAATGCTTTATCGTATTCGGATCTATCACTATAAACAATTCCTATATTGTAGTAAGCAGTTGCTACAGAAGTATGATGTTCACCAAGGATTTCTAATCTGATTTCCAGACTCTTAAAATAATATTCCAATGCTTTATCATATTTGGACTTTCGCCAATAAACAAGACCAATATTGTTGTAAGAATTTGCTACAGAAGTATGGTTTTCGCCATAGATTTCTAATTTGATTTCCAAACTCTTAAAATAAAATTCCAATGCATCATCATACTTTGAAGCATAATAATTTACTAAACCAATCATATGTAAACAATTAGCGTTTTTTAAGCTGTTTTCTCCCAGGTGTTTTATGTAGAGTTTTTGAGCTTTTTGGGCATAAAACAGTGCGCTGTCCAGTTGCCGGGCTTCAAGGCAGCTATCTGCTATTTCGTAATAGGCATTGGCCCGGGTAGTATCGGCGGTTAGATCCTGTGCAAAAGAAACGTTTGCGCTTAGCACAATAACGAAGAATACAAGTATTGCTTTGGAGTTTTTCATGTCAAAG
>Ga0209931_1000226_pt1 | contig 33336 bp, 31 predicted proteins | sample SalPonR1_B_D1_MG_FD_185697 | JGI IMG/M metagenome (GOLD analysis project Ga0209931, IMG submission 185697) | Salt pond soil microbial communities from South San Francisco under conditions of wetland restoration - Salt Pond MetaG R1_B_D1_MG... ...
CTTCCGCCCAGCCTTCGGTGGCGTCGAGCACGTGATTGCCGAAGGCGTTGCCGAGCCTTGACAGCTTGAGACTGGTCTCGGCAAAACGCTTGCGCTCGGGATCCGGGAGGTCGACGCCGGACTGGCGAAAGTCGATCAACTCCTGCTCGACCATGCGCCTGAAAGCGACCGGCTGGTCGATGAATCCGTCCTGCTCCGAGACGGTTTTCCAGCATTCGAACAACGCGCGGTTGTGTCCGCGGGCGGTGTAAAAGGCGGTAATTTTCTCCAGGCAGGCCGAAAAGGCTTCGCGCCAGGCCGGCGTATTGACCACGCCGTGCAGGTGGCCGACCGAAGACCAGGCCAGCGCCACTGCGTCGTCGGCGAGCACCTCCCGGGCAATGGCTTCCGGAGTTGCAGGCATTTCGCCCGCCGCGATGGCGTCGATCAGGCGTTGATATTCACCCAGGCGCGTTTCGATGGCCGGTAGCGCGTGATCGGGCATGATCCGTTCGAAGTCGGGCAGCCCGTCTTCGAGCAGGGGATTGGCAGCTATGTTCATGTAAACAATTCGTCCAGCAGTTCGTCGATGGCGTCGATGGCGCGCTCCAGGCGATGTGCCTCGGGCAGCAGCGTCAGGCGGAAGTGGCGCGCGTCGGAGATATTGAAGCTGGTGCCCGGCACGATAAGGATGTGAGCGTGTTCGAGCAGGCGCTCGGCGAACGCGTGGTCGTCGAATCCGGCATCGAGGTTGCGCCGGACGCTGGGGAAAGCATACATCGCACCCCGGGGCGCCACCAGTTCAAGGTGGCGCGAGCGTGCCACGGAATCGACGACCGCACGTCGCGACTCGTAAAGCCGGCCTTCGGGACCGACCAGCTCCTGGATCGACTGATAACCGCCCAGCGCGGTTTGCACCGCCCACTGGGTGGGCACGTTGGAGGAGAGCCGGAGCGCGGCAAGCTTTTCGACCGCAAAGCGATAGTCCTCCGCGCGATCGAGCTCGCCGGTGAACACCATCCAGCCGACCCGCCAGCCGCACGCCCGGTAGACCTTGGACAACCCGCCGAAGGTAATGCACACGGCGTCTTCGACCAGCGTGGCCATGGGAACGAACTCGGCGTCGTCGAAGGTGATCGCATCGTAGATTTCGTCCGACAGCAGCACCAGGTCGTGGCGCTGGGCGATCTCGGCCAACCGCTTGAGCAGTGGCCTGGGGTAAACGGCGCCGGTAGGATTGTTCGGGTTGATGACTACCAGGGCTCGGGTTCTGGGCGTGATCTGTGCCTCAAGTTCGTCCGGATCGGGCAGGAATTCGTTTTCGGCCCGGCACTGATAGTGGACGGCCTTGCCGCCGTTGAGCACGGTCGCAGCCGTCCATAGCGGGTAGTCCGGCGCCGGAATCAGCACCTCGTCGCCCGGTTCCAGCAGCGCCCGAAGGCTCAGATCGACGAGTTCGGAGACGCCGTTGCCGATCATGACCTGGCCGAAGCGCGTATTGACCAGCCCGCGCTCCTGGAACCTGATCGCCACGGCTTCACGCGCCGGAAAGATGCCGGTCTGCGGCCCATAGGCATCGCTGGCCTGCAGATTTCGCACGATCGCCTGGCGCATGGTCTCGGGGGCGTTCAGGCCGAACGCGCCGGGATTGCCGACGTTGAGCAGCAGTATTTCATGGCCCTGGCGCTCGAGTTCGTGAGCCCGTCGCGCAAGCGGACCGCGGATTTCGTAGCGAACTTCGGCGACCCGGCTTGCGGGTTGGATATTGTGATTAGTCATCGAGAATCGTGAATCGTGTTCATGGCTGAAAATTGGGTGGTGTAAGCGCATGTCTGCGCCGCAGGCGCCGGTTTGGCCCTTACAATTGTGCAAGCATATCCGCTTGAACCGGGGCCGGTGCGGCCCAATCCAGATTATTGGCGTTCATCTGCACTTCAATTCCAGGAAACCATTATGGCAATAGCTCCCGAAATTCGCGATCGCATCCAGGAAATGGTCACCGGCAACAAGGTGATGCTGTTCATGAAAGGCACCCCGAAAATGCCGCAGTGCGGATTTTCCGCGCAGACCGCAGGCGCCCTGGACACGCTTCTGGAAGGAGACTACGCGTCGTTCAACGTGCTCGAGGATAACGATATCCGCGAGGGCATCAAGGACTTCGGCAACTGGCCGACGATTCCCCAGCTGTACGTGGATGGCGAGCTCGTCGGCGGTTGCGACATCATCATGGAGATGTTCAACGCTGGAGAATTGCACGACCTTTTCGGACTCGAGGCACCGGACCGCACGCCGCCGGAGATCGAGATCACGCCCGCCGCAGCCGCAAAGATCAGCGAATTTCTCGCCGCATACCCCGGCCAGCACCTGCATTTCAAGATCGGTTCGGACTGGGACGCCCAGTTTCACCTGGGACCGAAATCCGGCACTGAAATCGAATCGACGGCCGGCGATCTGACGGTGCTCATGGACCTGGCGTCGGCCCAGCGTGCGCGGGGCGCAAAGATCGATTGGGTCGAGACCATGCAAGGCGAGGGTCTCAAGCTGGATTTGCCTGGCGCGCCGCCGTCGGTCAAGCAGATGACGCCGGACGAACTGCAACAACGGCTCAATGCCGCCGAGCGCGTCGTCGTGATCGATACCCGAAACGAACTGGACCGGGAGCGCCAGCCGCTCGAATTTGCCCGGCCGCTGGACGCCGGACTGATGACGGAACTGAAGGACGCCGATCGAAAGACGCCGCTGGTGTTCATCTGCAACCAGGGACTTTCCAGTCAGGAAGTCGCAGAGCACTACCGCAAGCAGGGTTTTGAAGAAGTCTATAACCTCAGCGGCGGCGTGGAGCAGCTCGTCGGTTGAGTGGAACCGGGGATTGCATCCGGCACGGGCTGATTGGGGTATCCTGACCGTCTGAACTCATTGAAACGGGAGAGCAAGCGTGGCTTCGAACTCAATCCAGCAAGTATTGTCCGACGCACCCGTTTTCAGCGGCCTGAGCGATGAGTTCATCGAACGGCTCGCCGGCCACGGAACGGAAAGAAAAGTGGAAAACGGCGTAGTGCTTTTCCGCAGCGGCGAACCGGCCAGGACCTTCTTCCTGCTGATCGAGGGTGAAATCTCGATCGAGATTCCCGCTGTCACCGGTCCTACGCTGCAGGTGCAGCGCCTCAAGCCGATCCGCGTGCTCGGTTGGTCATGGCTGCTGCCGCCGTTCAAGTGGAGTTTCAACGCGCGCGCCGAAACCGATTCCAGGGTGCTGGAGTTCGACGGCGAAGCCGTGCTGAAAGACTGCGAATCCGATCCGGAATTCGGCTACGAGGTCATCAAGCGCTTCTCGGCGCTGATGGCGGAGCGGCTTGATGCTGCGCACAAGAAGATGATGGAGCAGTGGTCGCCCGCCGGATTCGCTTGACCGCCCGATTGCCCGGCCCACTCTACTGCGGCGCGCCCATGCACTGCGGCTGCGGCGCTTTACTCGGTCGCGAAGTCCTCGACGTGACGCTGCCACGCCTGCGGTTCGCTCGGTCGTAAAACCCCGCAGCCACAGCACCTGAACGCCCCTCGCGACGAGCGGGCCGGGCAATCGGGCGGTTCGAAAACGACTGCGCGCGCGCCGGAGCCTGCCCCGGACTCCGATCCGGGGACGTCCGGCGGTGCTCGAATTCCTCATGTACCACTTCGTACATTGCGGATTCTGCGCTCCGGCGGCGACCGTCAGCCACGCGCTCGCTACGTTTTCAGACGAATCCTCTCGATAAATTCCAGCGCCGGCGCCGGTCCGGCCAGAGCCGACGCAGTTACAGCGCGAATTCAGCGCTCACGGGCGCATGGTCCGACGGCCGCTCGTTGCGCCGGGGTTCCAGGTCGATGTCGCTGGCGGTGCATTTTTCGGCCATGGCCTTCGAGGCCAGAACCAGGTCGATGCGCAGGCCCATCTTTCGGCGGAAGGCCATCTGCCGATAGTCGTACCAGGAATAGACGCGTTCGGGCTGATCGAACAGGCGGTAGGTGTCGGTCAGACCCAGTGTCATCATGTTCTCCAGCGCCGTGCGCTCGGGGGTGGAACACAGAATTCTTTCGTGCCAGGCCTCGGGGTCGTGTACATCGCGATCTTCCGGCGCGATATTGAAGTCGCCCATTACCGCCAGCTTCTCATGGGTCTTCGCTTCTTCGGCGATCCAGCGCGTGACCGCGTCCAGCCACTGCAGCTTCCACTCGTATTTCTCGTCGCCGACGGCTTTTCCGTTGACCACGTATAAATTGATGACCCGCACGCCATCGAAGGTGCCCGCTATGACCCGCCGATGGGGATCTTCGAAATCGGGAATTTCCTGCCGGACGTCTTCGGCCGGCTTGCGACTCAATAGTGCGACGCCGTTGTAGGTGGCCTGCCCGGAGAATGCCGCCTGGTAGCCGGCTTCCTGAACGGCCTCGACGGGAAAGTTTTCGTTTTTCAGCTTGGTCTCCTGCAAGCCAAGCACGTCGGGCTGGTTGGCGTTGAGCCATTCAAGTACCTGATCCAGCCGGACCTTGAGTGAATTGACGTTCCAGGATGCGAGTTTCATTCCCAGTCCTCGCCGTAGTGAAATGTGATTTCCTCGTCCTCGTCGATATCGCGAATGGTGTACAGATCATTGCCCCACCAATCGGCGTTCGGCTTGCCGGCATGGTTCAGGAAACGCATTTCGTTGCGACCGTCGATGCCTTCCCATTCGCCTGTGTCCTCGTTGTAAAGCCACAGCACGTGCATGCCGTCTTCCTGCGTTGCCGGTCCCTGGTATGTCCCGACGTAAGTGTCGTTCGGAATGGCTTCGCGCGCAAACAGGCCCTTGCCGTGGACGCGGGAATCGGCGACATAGGCGAGGGGATTCTTGTCGTATTTTTTCATACTTGTCCGGGCCGGCTTTTCAGGCTGGGAAGGATATACGGTTTCGGATCTCCGGTTTCGGGTTTCCGGAAAGGCGCAGGTCAGCACTCGGATATCGGACAGCCCGACACCGGAAGTCGGCAACGAACTATTTTTTTCTACTACCGACTACCGTTTTTCCGGAAACCGGAACTAAGTCGTCGGACACGCAAACGCCCGCCTGGCCGGTGGCTGCTTCAGCACGTTGTTCGCCAGCACCGAGGGTGATCCGCCGAGCTGCCATTCGTAGATGGTCGCAAAGGCCAGTACCCGCGGGATGTAGTCGCGCGTTTCGTAATAAGGCAGCGTTTCGATCCAGATGTCCTTGTCCAGGTCCGGCCGTTCGCGCTGCCATTGTTCCGCCCGACTGATGCCGGCGTTGTAGGCCGAAGCCACCAGGGTCCAGTCACTATTGAAGCGCCGCTGAAGCTCGCCGAGGTGCGCGACGCCCAGCGCAATATTGCGATCCGGTTCATAGAGATCCGATGCGCCGCTGTAGGCGATGCCGTGACGGCGCGCGACGCTTCGTGCGGTGGGATCCATCAACTGCAGCAGACCGCGGGCGCCGGCCGGCGAGCGCGCGTCGGCCTGCATGGCCGATTCGGCGCGCATCAGGCCCATGATCAATGCCGGCGCCACGTCGTGCCGGGCTGCATTTGCGTTGACTCTTTCGCGTTCGACGATCGGAAATCGCCATGTATAGGCATTCATCGCGCCTGACCGGCCCAGCGATACGATCGCGCGATCGTGCCAGCCCAGCGCGGCGGCCAGCAATGCAGCCTGGCGCCGTTCGTTCGCGCTCAGTCTGCGGCTGACCCGCTCGAAGGTCCAGCGCGCATGCCAGACCAATCCTGCCCGGTACAATTCGATCGCCCGGGTGAATTCCGCGTCGCGCAGCAGCCTGAGCTGCGCTCCGCCGTCGGCATCGAGTTCGCGGCTGCACAGCGTAAGCGGCTGGCCGCTGCGTAGCGCGGCGAGAAATCCGTAGTAGTCCGATTCCGATGCCAGCGTTGCGTAAACCAGCCCGGCCTCGGGGCGGTCGAGTTCGGCCAGGGCCCGGGCCCGCCAGTAGCGCCAGCGCTCCCTGATCTGCTGTTGCGCGGGCATGCGCTCGATGCTGACGAGTGCTTCTTCCCATTCGCTATTGGCCAGTGCAGCGCGCAGGCGCCATTCCAGCATCTGCTGGTCGATCAGCTGCGCCGGCAGGGTGTCGATGGCCGCTATAGCCCCGGGCTCGAGATCCACGGCCCGAAACAACGCGATGCGCCTGAGCGCTGGCCCGATCTCATCGTCACTGAAGGAAAAATGCGCGGCCAGCCGCTCGCGGAGCCGGTCGGCGCGCTGCCAGTTGCTGGGCGCCAGGCGGTGCAATCCCCAGGCCACCAGGCGTCGGGCGCGCTCCTGGTCGGGCCAGTCGACGGTCGAAGACAGCTCGCTTGCGGTGCGGATGGCAATTTTGAGCCAGCCGTCGGCCAGAAATCGGTCGTCGGGATGGAGATAGCGCCTGAGGTAGCGCGCCAGGCCGTATTCACCGGCCTCCACAGCCATGCCGAACCGCTGCCAGGCAGTGTCCACGTCCGGATTGCCCTGCCGCTTCCACCATCGAAACAGGGGGTCGCAGGGACGCGGCTGGGAAACCGGGCTGAGCCAGAGCGCGCGAGTCCTGGATTCAACTCCATCCGTCTCGTCACGCTCGAGGCGCGCGAGCTCGATTCTGCAGCGGATCTCGGCATCGTCAGCCCCGCTGCCGTAGCGGAGCAGGGCTGCGGCATCGCCGTCCTCGGCGAGTGCCTTCAGCCACTGCCGCTCCAGGCGGCCGGCAAAGGACCAGTCGCGGTAAGTGGCGAGAAACCGCTCCATCTCCGGTCCACGCTGGTCGTCCAGAGTCTGTCGCCGAAGCTCGAACCTGAGGTAGGGCGTGAGCACATAGTCCGGAATCTGCTCGATGGCCCGGCGCAGGGCATCGCTGTTGCCTTGCCCGGCCTGCTTCCAGGCCTCGGTGAAGATCGCGCGCTCATCCGAATTGGCATCGACCGGTTGCGACCACGCCGACTGGAAGACGAGCATGGTCAGGCAGAGCGACAGAAGTCGTAGCTTGTTCATACCGAATTATGCATGGCTTGGTAGTACTCTGCCGGAAAGGCTCATCTTGAAAGGACGGCGAGTGGTCGAATATGTTGCGTTGATTGCTGTCGGTGCCGTTGCGGGCATTCTGGCGGGCCTGTTGGGGATTGGTGGCGGTCTCGTGATTGTACCGGCCATGATCGCTTTTTTGATGGCACAGGGCGCGGGAATCGACCTCGCTGTGCCCATGGCGGTAGCCACTGCGCTGGGGTCCATGTTACTGACCTCGGCGGCGAGCGCCTGGTCCCACGCACGTCGGGGCACGGTCGACTGGCGCGCGGTGCTTCGCCTCGGACCGGCCATAGCGCTGGGTGCATTGCTCGGCGCGCGGTTCGCGACCGGGCTTTCCGGTCCGGCGCTGGCGCGCGTGTTCGCAGTGATCACCGCGGTGATTGCGTTGCGCATGCTTGTCGGCGGCAGGGCCGGCACGCGACAGGTGATTCCGCGGGTACGCGCCTGGCCGCTGGCCGGTCCCGTGATCGGTGGCGTCTCGGCCATGATTGGCATCGGCGGCGGCAGCTTCAACGTGCCTTACCTGGCCTGGAACGGCTACTCGACGCTTCGGGCGGTCGGCATCGCTGCGGCCTGCGGCTGGCCGATCGCGCTGGCCGGAAGTGCAGGCTTCATGGTCGAGGCGTGGGGACAGCAACTCTGGACGTCCAGCCTGGGCTATCTCTATCTACCCGGCGCGGCATTGATCGGACTGACCGGAAGCCTGACAGCGCCGCTTGGTTCGAGGCTGGCGCATCGCATCGGCTCGGAATTACTTGCCAGGGTGTTCGGCATCTTTCTGCTGGTCGTCGCGTTGCGGATGGCGTGGCAATAGGCGCCGGGTTCTGCATCGGACTGACAGGGTGCCGGGACAGATCAGAATCGACTGGAAACTTCGGCTGGCAATCTAATGCTGATGGATAGCGGCAGGTGATCCGAAAGCGTGGATTCCAGGGCCGTGTATTCCAGCACTTCCAGGGCCTTCGAGACCAGAATGTGGTCGATGCAGCGTTGCGGCTGCCAGCTCGGAAAGGTTTTCGGTCGGATATCGGGCAGCATCAGCCCGGAGCGGGCTCGAAACTCTTCGAGTTCGTGGCTGTCCGGACTGGTGTTCAGATCGCCCATGACGACAACGTGCGGGTGTGCCGAGACCAGGTGGGCCACGTAGCGGAGTTGTTGAAAGCGCGCGCGCCGGCCCAGGGCCAGGTGAAGCACGACGACCCAAAGCGCCTGTTTGTCCTCACCGAATTTTGCCACCAGCGCGCCGCGTCCGGGAATGGCGCCGGGCAGTCGGTGTTCGTCCACCAGGGCGGGGTCCTGGCGGCTGAGCAAACCGTTTCCGGCGTGTGCGATGACGCCCACCTTCCGGTTGGGTTGATGGGTCCACCACGGGAATCCGGCGTGCGTGGCCAGGTACTTCGCCTGGTTGACGAAGCCGGATCTGAGGCTGCCGCAATCGACTTCCTGCAGACCGACGATGTCATAGCCGGCGACCAGTTCCGAAATCGAATCGAGGTTGGCGACGCGCTGGTTGTTCGGCAGGACCTGGCGCCAGCTGCGTGTGACGTACTGGCGATACTTGGCGGTCGAGGTTCCAGCCTGGATGTTGAAGCTGAGCAGCTTCAACACCCTTTCGTCGCTGGAACTCACGTCGCGCGGCGCGACCGGCTCAAGAGTCGGCCGGGTCTGCGGCCTCGAGTTCGCGGGCAATCAGCATGTCGGCGACCTGCAGTACTTCGTCGTAAGTGCCGCCTCGACGCGGGCTGACGCGGTACTTGCCGTTGACGACGATCGTCGGAGTGGCGCGAATCTGCCATTTACCGACCGAGGCGTTGCTCATGCGCATGCGCGACTCGACCGGGAACGATCCGGCTGTTGATTCGAATTCCTCGGCCGTGATGTCGAACTGCGCGTGAAACTCGGCCATGTCCTCGATGCTGCGAAGCGGCTGGCGTTCGTTGTGCAGGGCCGCGAACAGGGCATTGTGCGACTGGTCGATGATGCCGAGCACTTCGGCGGTGTAGTACGCGCGCGCGGCCGGTTCCCAGGACGGGTTGAATGAAACCGGCATGCGGCTGAACGCCACGCTTTCCGGGAGCTCTTCTTCCCATGGGCCCACGTAAGACTGGAAATTGTTGCAGGCGCCGCACATGTAGCTGAAGACTTCGACCACTTCCACGGTGCCGTCGCTGTCGGGTAAGTCCGGGCCGCTGATCCGATCGTAATGGGTGCCTTCCTCGAACTGCTGTGCCTGGAGCGGGCTGGCAAACAGCGCTAGCGCCACTGTAGCCGCGAAGAGGGTCGTCAAAACCTTGCTGGAATTGTTCATATTGATTACTTGCCTGATGGGTTTGGACTTGAACGAATAAAACGATTGATTAGGGTAGTCGAAATAGAGACAGCCTTCCGGTCTCCGGGTTCCGCGCCCGATATGTTCGGCTCAGTTCTCGGCGCGATGCAGCCCTTCGATGTAGGAACTTACGGCCTCGATCTCCGAGTCGATCAGGTTTTCTGCGACGCCCACCATGATCTTGCTTTTTGCATCTTCGTCGCCGTTGGTTTCGCCATCGCGGTATCGGCGCAGTCGATCGGCGGTGTAGGTCGCATGCTGTCCGTGCACCATAGGATAGCCCGCGCCCGGAATACCACTGCCGGTCGGACCGTGACAGCCCATGCAGGATGGGACGCCGGAGTCCGGGTTGCCCCCGTGATAAAGCGTCCGGCCCTGTTCGACCAGGGACTCGTCGGCAACGCCGGGCTTGACGGTCTGCGACGCATACCATGCGGAAATGTCGGCGATATCCTCGTCGCTCAGGTTCATCACGATCGGGTACATCTGCGGTACGTCGCGCTGCTGATCCCGCACCATGCGCGTCTGACGGGCCAGATAGCCTTCGTGCTGGCCGGCGATCTTGGGCCATTGTGCGACCTGGCTGTTGCCGTCCATGCCATGGCAGGCAGCGCAGACGCTGGCCTTGGATTCTCCTGCTTCCGGATCGCCGGCGGCCAAGGCCGTGACGGGAAAAAGTATTACGAGCACCATTGCGATTCGAAGCATGCTGATTGCTCCATTCCTTTGATTTCAGATATTGATGTGTCGGATTCCGATATTATCGCCGGTTTGAGGCGGCGAGAGAAGTCCATGACTCCTATTCGACACATTGTAGAACAGGCAGAATACACCTCGAGCGTGCACAATCGGTCGCAGCTGCCGCCTGACGAGGGCATCGAGGTGGCCATTGCCGGTCGTTCCAATTCGGGCAAGTCCAGCCTGATCAATCGTTTGTGCCGCCGCAAGGCGCTGGCGCGAACCAGTCGCACGCCGGGGCGAACCCAGCAACTGGTCTTCTTCCGGCTCGACGATGAGCGCAGTCTCGTCGACCTGCCCGGCTATGGCTATGCCAAGGTCGGCGTCGACCTGCGCAAGCACTGGCAGGGCCTGATCCAGGGCTACCTTGAATCGCGTGCGGCGCTCGCCGGGCTGATTCAGGTCATGGATATTCGCCACCCCCTCAAGGAAGGTGACATCCAGCTTGCAGAATTTGCGCTGCACCGCGGGCTTCCGCTGCACGTGGTGCTGACCAAGGCCGACAAGCTCGGACACGGCAAGCGCATGGAAGCGGTGCGCCGAGTGCGCGATGCCGTGGGCGGTGTGGCGACGGTTCAGGTCTTTTCCGCCACCTCCGGACTCGGCCTGGAAGATCTTGAGCAGGTGCTTGCAGCCTGGTTGCAGGTAGAACCCGGTTGAGCAACATCTCCGGCACCGATCCGGCCTCAATGTGGACGACCGTATCCGTAATGACCAAACCGGCGCAGCTCACGCAGCTTGCGCGCACGTTTGCGCGTCTCGCGCTCGATCTTCCGGGCGTCGACCCTAAGCGCCCATTCGAAGTGTCGGTGGAAGCCCGACGACCAGCGGGGATGATCGGAGTAGAACCCAAGCCGGTGCGCTTCTCGCGACTGGCGAACGGCGTTTGCCGCATAGCGCCGGGCGTTGTCGTAGCGATGCTGGCGGTACGCGGTGCCCCGATGATGCTGCGAGGGATGTTGGCGCTGATGACCGGGTTGGTAGCCGGCCAGGAGTTCGGAACGGGAAGGCCCGGCCTGTGCCTGCAGACTGCAAAGCATCAGTGCGGCAGCGGCGGCGATCAGGATCTGTTTCATGATGGTGTGCCTTGACTGGTTGACGGTGTGGCCAGTCTGCAAGAAGGTGCCTAAACGCGTTCTGAATTCCCGGTTCAGCCCCCGTTCAATCCGTGCGCTGCCGCCTTGTGTCCGGCATCAATGCTCGACCGGCGGTAGCGGCCGCTTGCGATAGCGTGCCCGGATCGTCACCCAGAGTACGCCGCCGATCACCATCGCCCCGCCGGTGAGCAGCCGCGCGCCGGGCTGGTCGCCGTGAAAAAGCACGCCCAGGATGACCGCGAGAATCGGCACCAGCAGCAGGTAAGGCGTGACCGTATTGACCTCGTGGCGCTGAATCAGCCAGTAGAAGGTGCCGTGGCCGATGATCGACGCGCCCACCGCCGAGTACAGGATGGCCGGAAGCGCCGGGGACGACCAACTCGTCGCGGCCAGTGCCGCTGCAGGCGACTCGATCAGCCAGGCCAGGATCGCCAGCGGCATCAGCGAAAGCAACGCGTTCCAGGCCTGAAAGCTGAACAGGCCCACGCCTTGCACCCGGCGCATGAAGATGGTGCCCAGGCCGAGGAAGAACGCCGAGGCGAGCACCATGGCCAGCACGTCGAGTTGAGCCAGCACCACCGGGTCCAGTCCCACCACCAATACGCCGCAGAACGCCACCGCAATGCCGCTGATCGTTCGCCAGCCGATCCGCTCGCCCAGGATCGCCACCGCCAGGATCGTTGAAATCGGTACGTACACCTGCATCAGGATGGCCACAGAGGAAACATCGGCCGATCGCTTGAGCGCCAGGAACACCAGCGCGAAGTGCAGCGCGCCCATGCACCAGCAGGCAATCAGCAGATTCAGCCACTGTCCTTTCTGTGGTCGTTTCAGAAATGGAAACAGAAGTGCGAGCACGACCGAGAAGCGCATCGCCGTGACCGTGACCGGGGGCAAGTGGTCGACCGCGATCGCAGAAGCCAGAAAATTTCCGGCCCAGATCAGGCAGATCAGGAGCAGTGCGGCGCGATGCGAACCGGGCATTTAAACGGGTACCGGGCGGGAGGCCGAACATTGTCGCCGTTTCCGGGGCCGAAGCGGTCGCGATGTGACGAAAACGGTGCGAATTCTGACCAATAACGTCACTTCGAGCCCGTTTTCCAAACGCTTTCCAGAGGCCGGGGACCCGTTGAATCGGCGAATTCCGGCGTTCTCCCTGGTTTTGGCACGTGGTTTGCATCTCTCTTGGTGACGCAGGATCAAGATCGAATCAGGAATTTACAGATGTTTGATTCAGAAGCAACAAATTACGAGGAGAACGACATGGACCTGAGCAGCATTGAATCGGCAAATTTCGACGCGATGGTCGCTGAAGAAGCGATTCTCGATTGGCTGGTCAATCTCGAGACGGATGATACCGACTACGAGCTGGCCGAAAGCGAAGAAACTTTCGAAGAACCGGCCCGCCTGGCCAACTGATTCCCGGGGAAGGGGAACCTGAACGCGGCCCGATGAAGGGGTTCAATCCGGTCGCGCCGCCTGCGCCCTGACAGCAGGCACCAGGAAGGATGCGCACCCGTTCTCCCACGGGTGCGTTTTTTCCTTTTCAGTTTCGGCTTTGACTTCGACCGATAGCTTCGCCCCACGGTCATAGGGCACCAGGCCGGGTGCGGCGGCTCTAAACTTCAACTTCCACTTCATTTCGCCTCGCGCTGCGCGCTTGCAGGCGACCTACTTTTAACAAGCGCCTCAAAAGTAGGCAAAAGCGCTTCTTACAGGCGGCAGGTGTTCGAGGTGCTGGTCGGAGCGGTCTGGGGGTTGGGTGTCTGATCGCGGCGCTGGTTCGAGATCTTTTTGTCCGTTCGTCATGGTCCGCTTTGGCTCACGGGCGATGATTGAATTCCGGCTTCGATGGTTATCGGAGCGGGGTCGTGACGATCAGGAGGCGTTGGGATCTGCGGTGGATGCTGAAGCGGATTCCGGTTTGGGGTGGTGAGTGGGATCGGTGGCTCGACGGGCTTCGTCGTTTCCGCCAACACCATCCGTGGGTGGAAGCCCCTACCATAAGAATCCAGCAGATAGCCCCGCAACGTTCGCCACCGGGTAAGAACACCCACCGAAATCAAGCCCCCACCTCCCTCATCGTCCCAAACTGGAACTCACTTCAGCCTCCCCAAAGCAGCAGTGCGAGCACAATCGTCACGACCCCGCCCCGATAACCATCGAAGCCGCAAGCTCCTCGTCACCCGGGAGCCGAAGCCGAACACCCCGCTCGTACAAGAAGATCTTCGAAGGAAACCCCATCTCTTACACCTAACCCCAAACCCTTCCGACCAGCACCGCCAACAGCTGCCGCCTTTAAAGCGCACTTTTGGTTACTTTTGTTGCAACCGACAAAAGTCACTCGCCTGCAAGCGCGCAGCGCGTGGCGAAAAGAAGTTGAATTCGACTTAGGAGCCGCTGCACCCGGCTTGGTAGCCCTCATCAGGGCGTGGCAAGATGACTTTGATTTAAAGCCGCCGGCACCCGGCATCGGTGGCCACCGGGCGCCAACCCGGCTATTCCACCGTTACCGACTTGGCCAGGTTGCGCGGCTGGTCGACATCCGTGCCGCGCAGCACGCCCACGTGATAGGCCAGCAGCTGAAGCGGCAACACCTGCAGGATGGGCGAGGCGATGGAGTGCTTGATCGGCAGGTGCACCACCTCGATGCCGTCGGAGCTGTCCAGCGTGACGTTGCGGTCGGCGAATACGATGACCTGGCCGCCGCGCGCGCGAACCTCGTGCAGGTTTGACTTGAGTTTTTCCAGCAGGTGATTGCTGGAAGCCGACACGATGACCGGCAGGTCCTCGTCGACCAGCGCAAGGGGCCCGTGTTTGAGTTCGCCGGCGGCGTAGCCTTCGGCGTGGATGTAGGACACTTCCTTGAGCTTGAGCGCGCCTTCCAGCGCGATCGGGAACTCCGGGCCTCGGCCGAGGAACAGTGCATGCGACTTGTCGGCGATGCCGATCGCAAGTTCGGCAATGGCATCGTCCAATGCCAGCACTTCGCGGGCTTCCTGGACGACTTCGCCCAGAGCGTCGATGGCCTCATGCAGCTTTTCCGGTGCAAGACCGTTTTCGCGCGCGAGCGCAGCGCTCAGCAACAGCAGCGCGGTCAGCTGGGTGGTGAAGGCCTTGGTCGATGCCACGCCGATTTCGAGCCCGGCGCGCGTCATCAGGACGTGATCGCAGACCCGCGTGATGGCGCTCTCGGGCACATTGCAGATGCCTAGCCGGCCGATGTAGCGTCGGTCCGAGGCCAGTTCCAGCGCCGCCAGCGTGTCGGCGGTTTCGCCGGACTGCGAAATGGCCAGCATCAGGGTGCCTTCGGGCACGGCGGGGGTGCGGTAGCGATATTCGCTGGCGATCTCGACGGCCACCGGGATGCCGGCCAGGGCTTCGATCCAGTAGCGCGCGACCATACCGGCGTGATAACTGGTGCCGCAGGCCAGGATGTGAATTGCGCGAACGCCGCCGAGCAGTTTTCGATCAAGCCCGGGCAGGATTTCCCCACCGTCCAGATAGCCTTCCAGGGTCGCGGCGATGGCCGCAGGTTGCTCGTGGATTTCCTTGAGCATGAAGTGGCGGAAAGCGCCGCGATCGGCGCTGTCGGCCGGAATCGACGAGATCCGGGTCGGGCGGTCGACCGTTTGTCCCTGGATATCGGTGATGCGGATCGATTCGCGTTCGACTTCGGCGATGTCGCCGTCTTCGAGATAGACCATTTGCTGGGTCAGCGGCACCAGCGCGGCGGCGTCGGAGGCCAGGAAATGTTCTCCGACGCCGACGCCGACGACCAGCGGGCTGCCCTGCCTTACGCCCCAGACTCTGTCTGGATGCTCGACATCGAGAATGGCGAGGGAGTAGCTGCCCTCCAGTTCGCCGACCGCCGCGCGCACGGCGTCGAGCATCGAATCATGTTCGTCGATCTGGCGGTGAATCAGGTGACCGATGATCTCGGTGTCGGTTTCGGAATCGAAACCGTAGCCCTCGGCCTCGAGTGATTTCCTGATTTCCTGGTAATTCTCGATGATGCCGTTGTGGACCACCGCGATGCGGTCGGTAGAGACGTGCGGATGGGCGTTGCTCTCGCTGGGGCGGCCGTGCGTGGCCCAGCGCGTGTGCGCAATGCCGACCCGGCCGGCATGACTGTCTCCAAGGGTATCGGCAAGGGCGGCGACCTTGCCGACCGAACGTTCGCGCATCAATCGGGCGTCGGCATCGATGAACGCGAGCCCGGCTGAATCGTAGCCGCGATATTCCAGCCGTCGCAAGCCGTCGACGAGCAGAGGTACGACGTCGCGCTGCGCTGTTGCGGCAACGATTCCGCACATGGGGTCCCCTCCGAATCCAGGGTGCAAGTAAACCGAAATGATAGCAGCGACAGTTGGTAATGATGCGTCGGCCATGCGCCCGATGTGCATAATGGCGGCATGAAAACAAACTCTTTCCGAATCTGTCTGTCGGCGTTGGCCTTATTTCTGGTGAGCTGGGCCCAGATCGTGCCTGCCCAGTCCGAAGGCAACGACTTCATCCGCCACGCTGCCGATGAAAACGGCGCCCCGCAGGCGCTGGAAGTTTCGATTACCGGCTTCGAAACCGGTGAGGGTGTGCGCGTCGATCTGGTCGGCGCCATTCACGTTGCCGATCGGCGTTACTTCGACGATCTCGATCGCCGGCTGGCCGACTACGAGGTCGTCTTGTACGAATTGGTCGGAGAGCCCGGCCGGGTGACTGCGCCGCGCGGCGCCTCACCTTCGATGGTGGGCCTCATGCAGGGGGGGATGAAAAACGCGCTCGGGCTGGCGTTTCAACTCGACGAGATCGACTATGGCCGCGACAACATGGTACATGCCGATCTCACGCCCAGCGCATTCGCGGCGAGTATGCGCGATCGTAACGAATCGTTCCTGGGCATGATGTTCCGGGCCTGGGCCGTGGCGCTTGCCGAGCAGGGCTCGGGCAAGGCGGCCGGCCAGGAAGCCGCGTTCATCAAGGCATTGTTTGCCGAGGACCGCCAGCTTGCGCTCAAGCGGATTCTGGCCGAACAGTTGTCCGACCAGACTGAACTGCTCGAGTCACTGGCCGGCGACGACGGATCGACCCTGATCACCGTGCGCAACCTGCGCGCCCTCGAGGTGCTGCGCGAACAGATGGATGCCGGGGCTCGCGATATCGCGATCTTTTACGGCGCCGGCCACATGCCGGATTTTGAAAAGCGCCTGGTCGAAGAATTCGGCATGCGACGCGTCTCGACCGAGTGGATAGAGGCCTGGGACCTGCGCTGACCCCGCAAAAAACCTTTAAAACAGCTCTCGCGAAGGCGCAAAGACGCGAAGAGGAGCGGAAGCCTGTATCTCTCGCGGAGACGCAGAGCCGCAGAGAAAATCAATTTGTAACTACTCACCCGGCCCCGCCAATTTATGGACTTTCTTTCGTAGGAGCCTGCCTTGCAGGCGAATGGTTTCTTCTCTCTGCGTCTCTGCGAGAGCCTGCTTCAGACCTGTTTTTCTTCGCGTCTTTGCGCCTTCGCGAGAGCTGTCTTGAGCTTTTTGCCTTTCGCCCTTCTGCCTACTCCGCCTGAAACTGCTTCAGGTCGACAATCACGTCCTGGGTATGCGTGTCCGGCGATACTTTTTCGTAGTGCTTGATTACGATCCCTTCGGGGTTGACCAGGAATGATTCGCGGTTGGCGACCTCCATGCTGCCGAAGCTTCTGAGCACGCCGTAGTCGTCGCAAGTCTCGCCGCCGGTGTCCGACAGAATCGTGAACGGCAGCTTGTATTTCTCGGAGAACTTTTTCTGGTCTTCGACCGAATCGACGCTGATGCCCACGACCTCGGCGCCCGCGCCGCGGATGGCGTAGATGTTGTCGCGGAAATTGCAGGCCTCGGTGGTGCAGCCGGGCGTGTCGGCCTTGGGGTAGAAAAACACCACCAGCCACTTGCCGCGAAAGTCTTCCAGCGAGTGCGTTTCGCCGTACTGGTCGGCCAGCTCGAAGTCCGGCGCCGGCTCGCCGACGGTAGCGGCCTGCGCGCTCGCGGCCAGCGAGATTGCGAGGAAAAGAACAGCGATGCTCAGAAATTTCATGATGGCGAATCCGTGTTGACAGACCTCGAATGTTACGCCCTTCTCGGTGAACGTTGCGCCGGATCGGCGTGCATCGTTCAGCCGTTCCAAAGCCTTAGGCCAAGCCCGGTGTTGGTCCCGGATGCGCTTCGCTTATCCAGGCTACGAAACTTGCCAGTGAAAGAAAATAGGCGTGCTTTATGCAACGCCCTGCCGTAGCGAGGGGCCTGGCGGCTACTCAGTCAGAGGTTCCTTAGTGAATGCGCCAGTAAAACTTCAACCCCAGCGAACCGATGATCAGCAGCACGAAGTACAGGAACGCCCAGCCGCGCATCCAGCTGGGGCCGAACGGCAGCATTTCCTTTTTCGGCAGCCCGAGATAGACCGCCTCGGCCGCGCTGTCCGGCGGCAGATAACCGGCCGGGTTGCCGATCAGGGTGTTCCACCACTGACGCTGGTGCACTACCGGGGCGGGAAGTTCCGGCGGCACTTCGAGGATCTCCTCCCCGCGGGCGGTGATCAGGGTGGCGCTGGTCGTCGCCCCCGGCCAGTCAATGCGCCATGCGCGACCGGCTTCATCGGTAGTCGTCAGCTCGGCTTGCGTACCGTGCCACTGCCAGTTTGCAAGTTCGGCATCCGCTGCGGCAATCACGCGAACTTCTACCTTGGAGCCGGCCGGCGGCATGATCACGCCATAGGCATTCGAGATCCAGACCAGCACGAACAGCACCGGCACGCCGGCCAGAAGCGCTGGCCCCAGCGCGAGCATGAACTGGCGCCCGGCAAGGCTGAAGTTCTCTTTGATCAAAGGTAGCAGGCCGCCGAAATCGCCGTCGTAATTCGACAGCTTTTTCTGAACCGCCTTGATCTTCGGCTTGAGCGCGGCCATTTCGTCCTGGTTTGAAAACCGGCTGTAGACCCACATCGTCAGCCACGACGAGAGCAGCGCCCAGAACGCCAGCACCAGCGGTTCGGGCAGGATCGAGACCAGCGGTTGGTTGATTGCGCCAAGCACCATGCCGGGCCAGTCCAGCAGGCCGCGGTCCATCAATGCACGTGACCTTGGGCCAGCGACCAGACATCCTTGATCGAGAGAACTTCGCGGTCGTGCTTGAAGCTGGTGAACAAAACGCCGGGCACAAGGTGCGGGTCGATGCAGTGGTCGCCGGACCACTTCTGCGTGTTGGGTTCGATCAGCGCGCCGGGCACTGCGCCAAGGGTTGTCTGCCAGGATGCCCGGTAGCCGCGGTGATAGCCGATCACCAGGTCGGGAGTTTCGTCGTTGTCTTCGGCGCCGGGGTAGATTTCCAGCCCGTCGAACACGCTTCTGACGACCGGGTCGCCCGTTTCGCCATCGTTCCAGGCTTCCAGCGCGTTCATGATTTCGCGTTTGAGCGGCTCGACCCGGCCGGCTTTCACGATGCCCTGCGCTTCGCGCCCGACGCGGTTGATGAAAAGCCCGTTCAGGCCAAGTGCGTACGCCCGCGAGCGGCGCCAGTCGACATTGGAGAACACGGCGTCGGATTCGCTCTTTCCGTCCTCGAGCACCAGGTAACCGTTGTCGGCCAGCCAGCGGTTGAGGTGCACGGCTCTGCGAAACGGCGCGAAGCCGTGATCGCTGATGACGATCAGTTCGTCGTCCGGGCCGAGCCGCTGCAGCGTTTCGCCCAGGATGCGATCGGCTTCGGTGTAGATCCACTCGATGGCATCGCGATGCTCGGGCAGAGTGTCCTCAAAGCGCGGGTGCTCCGGATCCAGCCCGCGGTAGAACATGTGGCTGACCCGGTCGGTCTGCACGAAAACGCCGACCAGCAACTCGCTGTCGTTGCGGTCCAGCGTGTCGTACCACATGGCTTCCCGCTCGGTCAGGATGGTCTTTTCCATTTCCAGCCAGGCTGCGTCCGAAATGTGTTCTTCGTTGAGCGACCAGGTTTCCTCGGGCATGCCGATGGTGTGATACAGACCGATCCGATCGGCCAGCCCGGCCGCGTAGCCGGGCGGCGAGGAAATCGGCACCGCCGGGTTCATCGGATCGATCTGGATCGGCGAGATGTACAATCTCGGCCGCGGGTAGTCCTGCACCAGCAGCATGCGGACGGTGCCGGTGACGTTGACCGGCCCGGTCACATCGAACTTCACGCGCATCCAGTCGGACCATTGGCCGGGCTGGAGTTCGGCCTCGGCGTCGCCCAGGGTGATCCGCGCGCCGGATTCTGCCGGCGCGATAGTCAGCGGCACCTGCATCGGCTCGGCCTCCGCGCGCAGCGGGTCCGGAGGGCCTTCCAGCACGCTCTCGATGGTGCCCTCGCGGTCCGGGCGCACCCGGACCACGCGCGTGCTGGCGCCGGTTTGGTCCAGGCGCGTGGTGGTGTAGAACGTGTACGTGCCCTGGGTGCCCAGCAGGTCGGGCACGCCCATGCCCGAAAGCATGCGGTGGATGTCGTCGGGCGGGTAAGTCACCGGCACGCGCAGCACCGAAGCGCGCTTGCCCTGCTGCTCGGCCTCGGTCCAGAATGGCACGCCCTGGCGCCGATTCAGCACCTGGCCTTCGTCCAGCGGAATGCTGAGGCCGAACAGTTCGAGATGGCTTTCGGGCGCAATGTTCTCCGAAATGGAAAACTGCGGGCCGTAGGTCTCGGGATCGCGCCGCAGGAAATCGAAAATGCCGTGCGAGCCGGCGTGCTCGCCGGTCGCGAAATCCGACCAGGCCACCGGTGACTGGGGTGGATTGCTGGTGCCCAGCGGCTGAAAGTGGCCGGATTCGGCCAGCCGGCTGAAGTTCGGCAGCTTGCCCTCGTCCATCCACCGCTGCGCCAGCCCCGGGTCCATGCCGTCGAAGCCGAGAATCACCACGCGCTGCTCGGCCGGTTCGGGCTCCGAGCCGCAACCGGAAAGAGCAATAACCGTGCAGATCAGTGCCGCCCCGCCGATCAATCGTGCCAGGCGCATCAAACGGACTATTTTCATGTATTCGGTAAGCGCTTTATTCGTTGTCGCGGCCGGCATGGGCTGGATCGTTCGTGTCTTCGGCGCGTCCGGGATTCTTTTTCGCCCGAAGGCGCCTGATCAAGTACCGGATCGGCCAGAACAGAATCGCGGCCAGCACGAGCACGAAGCCGACCAGAACGGTCCAGATACCGCTCAGCAGGCTGATCCCGGAACCGGGGCCGATATAGGCGGCAGCAGGCGATGAAACCGCGGCAAGCAAAAGTAATAAACTGATTCGTATCACTGGTATGAGCGGGCTTTACCCGTAGTGTGGTGCAGGGACATGTGGGATCATAGCATTTCGATTATCGGTGCCGGTCAAGTCGATGTCTGAAAACCGCACCCCGGGGCAACGTCACGTAACCACCGGGCTGTACTGGAAGACCGCATTTTTTGCACGGACCCGGCCGGTTTGGCGTGCGCTGGGACGTCTTGAAAGCGCGGTTCTTGAAGATTTGATTGCCGAGCATCCCATCGAGCGTCCGATCTTCGTGGCCGGGGTGCCGCGCTCCGGGACGACCATTCTCACCGAGATTCTGGCGCGGCATCCAGCAGTGACCTCGCACCGCTACAGTGATTTCCCGAACGTCTACACTCCTTACTGGCGCAACTGGCTGGCTGATCGCCTGCGTCCCGGCAAGTCCGAACCGGTCGAACGCGCGCACAAGGACCGCATCATGATCACCCACTTGAGCCCGGAGGCGGTCGAAGAGGTGGTCTGGATGGATTTCTTCGATCACCTGCACGATTCCGCACGTAACCAGGTGCTGACTGCGGCGACCTCGAATCCGGATTTCGAGCGCGTCTACCGCGAGCATGTGTCCAAGCTGCTCGCCGTTCGAGGCGCAACACGCTACCTGGCCAAGGGAAACTACAACATAAACCGCCTTGGGTATATCGCCAGGCTATTCCCCGATGCGCGCTTCATCGTGCCCTGGCGCGAGCCGGTTGCGCAGGTGGCGTCGCTGGTCAAGCAGGACCGGCTGTTCACCCGAATGGCCGAAGAAGACCCCAGGGTGCCGACCCAGCTCGAGCGCTCCGGGCATTTCGAGTTCGGTCCGTCCAGGCGGGCGGTCAACGTCGGCAGCCGGGCGCGGGCCGAGGCGATCGAGCGCGACTGGGCCGCCGGCGCGTTGGCAACCGGCTGGGCACGCTACTGGGCCGATGTCTATGCCAATTTGCTCGACGCAATCGAAGACGACCGGCGGTTGCGCGATGCAGTGCTGCTGGTCGATTATCAGCAATTGTGCGGTCGGCCGGAAGCGACCCTGCTCGCCGTGCGCGACCATTGCCGGCTGGCGCCGGACACCTTCGATCCGATCGCTGCCGAATATGCACTCAGGCTGTCGCTGCCGGACTATTACGCGCCGGAATTCGAGTCCGGCGCTCTCGAATCGATCACGACAATCACGGAATCGACACTCGGGCGGTTGCGCTCGGCACCGGCATTTCGCCCATCGGATTTGCCGGATCGGCGATAATGTCGGCGGAAAGATCCGGATCGATATGTCTGGAGACCGCGCCGAGAACGAATGCGTTTTGCGCCGAAGGAAGGTTTGCGCCGGATTCTGGTGGCATTAGTATCTTCCGAACCGGCTTCAGGAGCCATGAGCATGAAGAAATTTATCAGACAGGAATATCTCGAGTCACCATCCGCCCAGTTCGAGCATTACGATACAGCGCGTCCCTTTCGTCACCTGGTGCTGGATGATTTCTTCGAGCCCGAGTATGCAGAATCCCTGCTCGCTGAATTCCCCGTATTCGATGTCGCGAAGGCAATGAACGAGAACGGCGAGATTGGCGCCAAATGCGTTCATGACAATTTGCCGGAGCTGGGTGCGCCTTACCAGTCACTGGATGAATATATTCAATCGCGCGAATTCCTTGGCTGGCTGGAACGTGTGACCGGCATCGACGAACTGGTCTATGATCCGGATTATTTCGGCGGCGGCACGCATGAAAACAGACATGGCCAGGATCTCGACCCACACGTGGACTTCAACAAGCATCCCAAGACCGGCCTGCATCGAAGGTTGAACCTGATCGTTTATCTTAATCGCGAGTGGCGCGATGACTGGGGCGGCGCGATCGAGCTCCACAAGAATCCCCGACTGCCTCCGGCGCAGAACGAGATCGAATATGTGCAACCGAAGTTCAACCGCGCGGTGGTGTTCGAGACCACGCACTGGTCGTGGCACGGGTTCGAGCGAATCAACCTGCCGGAGGGTGACGACGACCGGCGCTCGCGCAAGTCGGTAGCACTTTATTTCTACAGCAAGACCCGGCCGACGGAAGAGCAGACCAAGCCGCATTCGACGATTTACGTCGATCGTCCGCTACCGGACAATATTCAACCCGGTACTACGCTGAGCGAAGAAGATTACCAACGTATCAGCATCCTGACTGCCCGTCGCGACCAGCATCTGAAACGGCTGTATGACTACATTTCCGATCTCAGCGCGCAAAACGAGGAACTGATCGCACAACGCGAAAGGGCCGACAGCTTTACGGCGGCAGTCAGCGATAAAGACACCGATAAAGAAAGTACCAAGCGTCCAGCGCCTGGTCGCCGGGTCCGGCACTGGCTTGCGCGCAAGCTGCTGGGATGACGCCATATCCTGCCGGATGCCCGAGACAATCCGGCAGATCAGGCTGGAACCGGGCGCTCTTATGCTTCTTCTGCCTTCGGCTATGTTCATGCCAGGCGGCCGGCTATCCGGCGACCTGGAAAAGACCATCGGGTTCCTCAGACACGTTCGATCCAGAAACTCCCACCACCGAAGGCGTGTCCCTTGTCGTGGGCGAGTGCTTCCCGGGCCAGATCGGGGAACTTGTAGAAAGCGTAAGAGCATCCGAAGATCACGCGAAATGCCGAGCTGTACATCAATAGCGCGCGAAGCAGATATTGCTCGTTCCAACTGCGGTTCTCGGTGACGACCCAATCATACGGATATTCCATCGGCAGGAAGATGTCGTGAATATGGATGATGACGCCGGGCGCGAGTCTCGGCAGGATCTCAAGGTAAAGAAAATTGACGTCGCTGCCTGTTTTCGCGACGTGCGATGAGTCGATAAAAAGGATATCGCCCGATTGCAGCTCCTCGAATACTTCAAACGGCACTTCCTGCACTTTCTTCTCGATGAGTCGATCAATGCCAAGCGCCTCTTGACGCAAGAACGGGCGCGGGTAGGGTTCGACGCAGGAAAGCTGCATCCGACCATCCAGAAATCGTCGTTTTACATCCGCCGCCAGCAAGGTCGAGAAGCCCGAACCCACCTCGATCATCCGCTTCGGCCGCCAATGGCGTAGCAAAACAAACAGTGCGCGTGAATCCAGCCAGCTGAACTGGCTGTTTTGTGTATAAAAGTCACACAGTTCCGGCGTCTCCTCGAGATGCTCGGGATAGTCATATTCCGGTATGAATTTCGGAAAGACCCCGGTGAGGATGTTGCGATGGGAGGCGTTGTTGAAGTCGATGCCTGGAATCGGCCGCGGAGGCTCCGGCCAGAGCAATTCGGGATCCAGTTCCGCCGGGTTCACGATCGGCGAATAGAAGTGTCCGTTCGGGTGTGTCGTCCGAATGTCACGTGATTCTTCAACCGGCTTCTCAGCCAGCGTATCGGCAGGCTCTTCAGTCGGCGCCTCGAAAGTTTCTTCAACAGCCCCTTCAACAGCTGTTTCCGGCGAATCTGTGTTCTTGGAGGGCGACATTATCAAGCTCCTGGTTTCTCGGCTCATATTGTAGGCTGGTCGCTCAAGACAGTGATGCTGTTACGCGGGTCCAGAGATGCCGCGACGAACGAAATCCAGGAGGCGGCTCTCAATTTTGTCGCGTAGACAGCAGGAACACGCTGAATAGTTGTATTTCGTTGCGCTGAGCGAATCGCAGTTCCTGCTCAGCGACAAATGCGTTGGCGATCGTTTCGCGGTCGGCGGTCGGAACCACGACAGCCAGTCGATCATGCCGTGTCAGCAGCTGGTCGATGCGGTCTATGCGCGGGCTGCCAACGAACGAGTAGGGCACGCGTCCGTCGGTCAAGAACAGAAATTGGAGATGAAAGCCCCATCCGGCGAAAACTGGATGGTACTCGGCCAGTCGATCGGCGAGCAACGGTGACACCAGCGAGTAGCTTTCGTTGTGGTAGCCGCGGCCGCCGGTTTCTACCAGGCGATTGTGGGCGGCATTCAATACCATCAGGTTGCTGGCGATAAGCAGCGAGCAGATCGCTGTGGCGATGAGCCGAACAAATCCGGGTGCGGCAACGGCCCCTGCGCAGGCAGTTGCGGCGAGGATCGTGATCGGCAAAAGATGATGCAGGGAAGTCGCCTTGAGGAAGAACAGACCGCTGAAATACAGCGCGAGGATCGCGCCAAACAGCCCGTAAAAGACTCTTTGGCGTGCCGGTGTCTCCCGGCGCTGAAATCCGATCAAAATGACCAGGCCGGCTGCCAGCGCGAAGGCCAGCATGCGCGGCACGGTGAGATCGATCGCGACGTGCCCTGTTATCCAGGTGGCAAAATCGTGGTCACCCAACGCGCCCAGGGTGATCGTTTTGAGACGCGCCAGATTCTCGATGCTGAATGCTGAAATCGAGGGACGTGCGGTCCAGTCCGGCATGCCGAAGTTGCGCAGGAGATCGGGGTTCGAGACATGGATGGATATCAGCGCGTAAATCATGGGCGAGTAGGCCAATAACCCGGCCAGTACGAAAGCTGCCAGATGTACCGGTCTTCTGCGCAGCATGATGAAGGCTGCCAATACCAGCGGCAGCGCCATGAAAATGCCGACGAAATAAGCCATGACGGACAGGCCCAGGGCCGCGCCGCCGGCGATAAGCGGCCAGACCGATGGCTCTCGACTGCGGAACGCCGTCAGCAGAAAGTTGGCCGCCAGAGCCCAGAACAGCACAACCGGCCAGAACGGAACACCCTGGGACCGGACCGAAAAGACATGCGTAGGATCGGTAGCAATGATGGTGCCGGCCAGCAATGCTGCTGGCCAGCCGAAAATCCGGCCAACCAGCACCGCCAGAGAAAGGATGGTGGCGAGCCCGATCAGCGCCGAGAATATTCGAAGTGATGCTACAGAATGCCCGGCCATGGCGAAATACGGAAAGCCCAGGTACGCGGTTATCGGACTGTTGTAGACACTTCCACCCAGGATCGGAAACTGCATGAGGTCGTCCCGGCGATCCAGGTAGTTGTCGGGCAGTCGATAATGATGCAGCCTTGCAACCGATTCGGACTTCATGCCCGGAATGAAGGCATAGTGATTGGCCTCGTCCATATGCAGGCCGGGAAGCCCGAAATTCCACATTGTCATGGCGGCCCAGAGCAGCGCCAAAGCCAGCCCCACTCGGCCGGGCTCGAGGCGGGTGCACCAGGCTATCGGGAGTGCGGAAAATCTTTTACCCACGGAATGTGGCGTGGCTGGCATGCTCAGGCAGCCGCAGACGTACTGGTTGGTAGCGTGGTAGCCAGTACTAAGACGACGTGCCGGATTCGTTCTATCATCGGTCCAGGCCGGATCAGAGAATTGCGAAAAGCGTAGGCATTATTCCACAATTGCCGAGTGCGGATCACTGTGAGTGCATGTGCCGGAGCGGCGACCCGATCGATTACCATAATGCGTTGGCCTTCTACAACAGCGTGACCGTCCATGCACAAGCTGATCATCCAGATTCCCTGTTACAACGAGGCGGAAACGCTGCCGGTGACGCTATCCGACCTGCCGAGGGAGATCGATGGCTTCGAACTTGTCGAATGGCTGGTGATCGACGACGGCTCGACCGACAGAACGGCCGAAGTGGCCGCCGAACACGGTGTCCATCACGTCGTCCGCCACCCGGTCAATCGGGGCCTGGCCGCGGCTTTCATGACCGGCATCGAGAGTGCCGTTTCGCTGGGCGCCGACGTCATTGTCAATACCGATGCGGATAATCAATATGAAGGTCGCGATATCGAGGCGCTGACCCGGCCCATCCTGGCCGGCGAGGCGGAGATGGTGGTCGGCGCCAGGCCGATCCTGCAAACCGAGCATTTCTCGTGGCTCAAGAAGCGTTTGCAGGTTCTGGGAACAGCTGTCGTGCGCTTGGCCAGCAACACCGAAGTCGAAGATGCGCCCAGCGGTTTCCGTGCATTTACCCGTGATACCGCGATGCGCCTGAACGTCTTCAACACCTACACCTACACGCTGGAGACCCTGATCCAGGCCGGCCATAGCAACATCCGACTCACCTCGGTACCGGTAAGAACCAATCCGGACCTTCGGCCATCGCGTCTGGTTCGCAGCATGAGTCGTTATGTCTGGCGATCGGCAAGTACCATCGTGCGCGTATTCGCGACCTATCGCCCATTGACGTTCTTCTGGTTGACCGCGGCATTTTTCGGACTGGTTGGCCTGGGTTTCGGCAGCTGGTATCTCTATCACAAGGCCATCGGTTTTGGTGCCGGCCACGTGCAGTCGGCGATTCTCGCAGCGTCTTGCATTACCATTGCTCTCGTTTTGTTCATGAGCGGTTTCATCGCCGACCTGGTGGCCGTCAACCGGCGATTGCTCCAGGAGGTGGAATGGCGTCTGAAGCGAATGGAATACCGCGCGAGCATGCCGGAGACCGTTGACAAGAAGCGCGGCGCAAAGACTGCGAAAACGACAGCGAAATCGGCGGCGAAAACGACGAAAAAAAGGAAAGCGTCCAGGAAAACCGCCAAGAAGACTGGCCAAGCCGCTGGAGCTTCATCGTGACCACCCGGAATGACGTCCAGCCGGCAGGTAATTACTTCGACAAATACGGTTCGCGCAATCCGATTGTGCGCTGGATGATGGCCGGGTTTCTTGACGCCTTCAGCAGCCTGGTCGATCGGGCCGATGTCTCCGAAGTTCTGGAAATCGGCTGCGGGGAAGCTGAACTGAGCATGCATATGGCCAGAAAAGGCATGAAGGTCCGCGGCTGCGATATCGCTCCGGAAGCTATCGCCGAGGCGCACGAGCGCGTCGAAGCGGCTGGTGTCGAGGTGGAATTGTGGACCCAGCGCCTGGAGGATTTCGATGACGCCTCCGATGCCGCGCCACTGGTGGTCTGCTGTGAAGTGCTGGAGCATCTCGACCAGCCGGAACATGGCTTGCAGATTCTTTCGAAACTGGCCGATCCATGGCTGCTGTGCAGCGTTCCGCGCGAGCCGCTGTGGCGCGCTCTGAATCTGGCGCGCGGGCGCTATGTGACCGATCTGGGAAATACGCCCGGGCATGTCAATCACTGGAGTAAACGCGGCTTCATCGATTTCGTTTCGCAGCGCTTCGAAGTCGTTGAAAGCCGTTCGCCGCTGCCTTGGACAATGCTGTTGTGCAGGCGACGCGGGGCCTGATGCGTGACCGTGCGCCGCGGGCATCTGTTTCTGATCGTTCGCGCCGGAGGGCAATATGCAAGTCTCTTCCGAGCGCCTGAAGCGCGCGATGAAATGGGTAGGTGCGGCACTGGCCGCGGCCGCTGTCGCATTTGTCTTTCACCGTCTATGGACTCAGTTTTCGGCGCTTCCCGCCGACGCGCTGGCCGCGGCCGGACCCGGCCTTGTGATGGCCTCGCTGGGGTACGCCGGTTGCGGTGTGTTTCTGGCCCTGATCTGGTGGTTGGCGTTGCGCGCTGCCGGGTTCAGGTCGGCTTCCTTTAGTCGAGCGTCCAGCGCTTTTCTTTCCAGCCAGCTGGGCAAGTATCTGCCCGGAAACGTGGGCCATTTTGCCGCGCGCCACGCGTTGAGCCGTCGGCACGGCATCAGCCATCGGGCTCTGGTCGCCGCAACGCTTCTTGAAGCTTTGCTGCTGGTTGTGGCGGCAGGCGTACTTTCTATTCTTGTCATCCAGCCGATGATTTCCGGCGGTCTCGAGCCCATGCTGGAAGTCGTCTGGTTGGTGCCGCTGGCAGCCGCGCTTGTACTTGCGATTGGTCTGGCGGTGACCAGGCGCAGGGGCTGGCTCGATTCCGATCTCGGGCTGCCACGGCTCGTTCTCGAGCTGGGCGCGGCCCTTTGTCTTGCACTGGTCTTTTTTCTGGCCAGCAGCGGGTGCTTCGTACTGATGTCGCATCCGTTGGGCACCGGCGACTGGATGTCGCTGGTGCCCTGGGTTGCCGCGGCCTGGCTGCTCGGGTTCCTGGTCCCCGGCGCCCCAGGCGGGCTGGGTATCCGTGAATTCGTGCTGGTCCTGGGTCTGACGCCGCTGATCGGCGAGGCTCAGGCCGCCCTCGATGCGTTGATGTTCAGGCTCGTAACCATCAGCGGTGATGCGCTGATGTCGGCTATCGGCTCTGCATGGCTGCGCAAGCAATCGACGGGGCCGACGGGGCGGTAGCGATTCGGGCAGCGCGTATACTTCCGTTCGGCTGATTTGCCCCCCAAGACAGAGTTACGGCTGAAACGCCATTAATTTTCAGGAACGGAGTCCAGACAATGAAATTTTCCGAATTGCGAGTTCTTTTGGCGTGCGTTGCGGTCGCCTGGTTGACCGCCTGTTCGGATACGTCGACCCGGGCGCCGACCGAAAACGCCGACAGCCAGGGAGAATCGGTGGAGACCGTCGGCGATGTCGCCGTGGTTGCCTATCCGGAAACCCGGACCGTGGGCGCAACCGACGACTACCATGGCACGGAGGTCGCCGACCCGTACCGCTGGCTCGAGCAGGACGTGCGCGAGTCGGCCGAGGTGGCCGACTGGGTGGCAGCGCAGAACGCGGTTACCGGCGCCTACCTCGAGCCGCTGACCACGCGTGACTGGTTCGCCGGCCGGCTGGCTTCGCTGTGGAACTACGAGCGCTTCGGGTTGCCGGTCAAACGCGGCGAGATGTATTTCTACACGCGCAACGATGGGCTGCAGAACCAGGCGGTGCTGTACGTGCGGCGCGGCCTGGATGGCGAACCCAGGCAGCTGATCGATCCCAACGGGTGGTCGGACGACGGCACCGTCAGCCTGGCCCAGTGGGTACCCGGCCCGAATGGCAAATACCTGGCCTACGGTATCCAGGACGGGGGATCCGATTGGCGCATCTGGCGCGTGGTGGACGTCGAGACCGGCGAGGTGCTGGAAGACGAACTGGAATGGCTGAAATTCAGCTCGATTGCCTGGGACGGGGCGGGCGAGGGCTTTTTCTACAGCCGCTATCCGGCACCCGATTCAGAAGGCAAGTTTCAGTCGCTGAACCTCGACATGAAGGTTTTCTATCATCGCGTCGGCGACGCGCAGTCCGACGACCGGCTGGTCTACGAACGTCCCGACCACCCGGAGTGGGGCTTCCTGCCCGAGGTCAGCGACGACGGCCGGTTCCTGGTCATTACCATCTTCCACGGCACCGACAACCGATACCAGGTGGCCTGGAAGGATCTGGAGGTGCCCGCATCCGAAGTGCAAATGCTCATCGAGGGCTTCAATCACGATTTCACCTTCGTCGGCAACCGCGACCGGACCTTCCTGTTCCTGACCAATTTCGAGGCGCCCAAATATCGTGTCGTCGCTATCGACCTGAATGCGCCCGCATCGCGCGACGTGATCATTCCCGAGGCCGAATCCGTGCTGCAGGGCGTCTCCGACGTCGGCGGGCACCTGGTGGCGAGCTACCTGGAAGACGCCCGCAGTGCCGTGAAAATCCATACCGATGGCGGTGAATTCGTTCGCGAGGTCGATCTGCCGGGTATCGGCACAGCTTCGGGGTTTGCCGGAAAACCGGGCGAGCAGGAGACGTTTTTCCGATTTTCCAGCTTCAATCGCCCGCCCACCATCTATCGTCTGGACGTGGCCTCCGGTGAGCGCTCGGTCTGGCAGCAGCCCGAGGTCGATTTCGACCCCGAGGCCTACAGCGTGCGCCAGGTCTTTTACTCTGCGGCCGACGACACCCGGATACCCATGTTCATCGCTCATCGCAAGGACGTAACACCGGACGGCACCACGCCGACGCTGCTCTATGGCTATGGCGGTTTCAATATTTCACTGACGCCGTCGTTCTCGCCGCCCAATCTGGCCTGGATGGACGCCGGCGGCCTCTACGCCATGGCCAACCTCCGGGGTGGCGGGGAGTACGGTCGCGAATGGCATCAGTCCGGGACCAAAACCCGCAAGCAGAACGTATTCGACGATTTCATCGCCGCCGGCGAATACCTGATCGAGAAGGGTATGACCGCGCCGGAACGTCTCGGCATCTACGGCCGGTCCAACGGCGGCCTCCTGGTCGGTGCGGTCACCAACCAGCGGCCGGATTTGTTCGCCGCGGCCCTGCCGGCGGTCGGCGTGATGGACATGCTCCGTTTCGATCGCTTCACCGCCGGCCGTTTCTGGGTCGACGATTATGGTTCGTCGAGCAACCCTGAAGAGTTTCCGGCGCTTTATGCCTATTCGCCGTACCACAACGTTGAAAGCGGCAAGGATTACCCTGCAGTGCTGGTGACTACCGCCGATACCGACGACCGCGTGGTACCCGGCCATTCGTTCAAATACGCCGCGGCACTGCAGGCAGCCGAAACCGGAAGTGAACCCAAACTGATCCGGATCGAAACCCGCGCCGGTCACGGCGCCGGTACCCCGGTGCAGATGCTGATCGACCTGTACGCCGACCAATGGGCCTTCCTTGCCGAGCACACCGGGCTCGCGGTGGAGCAGGTCGGGGTCGCATCCCCGAGGCCGGAAGTTCCGTAGAAGGTGCGTCCCCGCGCCGACGAGTCTGAGACGATTCCGACTACCGACTACCGACTACCGACTACCGACTACCGGGATTTCAATGACACGCCGCCGGTTGCATGTCGGGCAGCAGAATTCCGGCCGCACGTTCGCGCTCGCGTGGCTGCCGGTGATTGATTCGACAATGCCCATCACTGCATCGGTCCGCCCGGGCGGCAGGAGCGCGCCCAGCGCGGCTTCGGCTTCCAGCGGTTCGTCCAGGTAACTCGCCTTGAGTGCGCCGAGCAGGTCGCGTTCGTCGCCGGTCAGGCCCGGTGCATCGTAGCGCTCGATATAGAGGTGATCGGCTCCGGCGCGCTGAAGGCCGATGAGCAAGGCGCGCAGCTTTGCGCCACAGGGTGTCATCCCGGCTTCCATGTAGAGCCTGTCGACGAGCGGGACGACGCCCGGGTTCCGTTGATGCGCCCAGACCAGCCGAACCCCCAGCAACCAGATGCGCTCGATCTTGCTGAATTGATACTCGAACATCGATTTTCTCCGTCAATGCATTCGTGTATGGACGAATTCAATATACTCTATCAAGAATCGAAATGCAAATGATTCGCAATAAGATCAAGTAAGGCCCAACCCAGGAAAGGAAACCGACCACTAACCACTAACCAGCCAACCAGCCAACCAGCCAACCAGCCAACCAACCAACCAACCCCTGCAACATTTCTGTCACCTTCCAGTCACGGTCGTGAAATCTTCGCCGCCGACAATGCCGGCACTCGCAGGACAGCGCATTTTTGTCGGCCATTTCGTCGCTCATTTCGCCGGTAATTACCGATAGTGGAGGTTTCATGTTCAACCGTCTTTCGCGCCTGGCGCCCTTCGCCTTGCTGGCGTTCGCCGCCGTCGCGACCGTCACGCCCGTGGCCGCGCAGGATTCACTCGATGCACTCGCCGAGGAACTGGTAAGCCTGCGTGGCCAGGTCGAATCGCTGAATACCGAACTGAATCGGATGCAGGAACAGCACCGGGCGGAGATGAACTCTCTGGCGGCCCAGAAGGGCGACCTCGAAGCTACGCGGCGGCGCGAGGAACTGCGTATCCGCCAGCTGGATCAGGACCTCGAGCAAAACCGCGAACGGGCAAGGGAAGCCGGGGTGGCCGGCGAGGCCCTGATTCCGGTGGCCTACGGGATCATCGACGGCATGGAAGCCAGGATTCGCGACGGTTTTCCGTTCAAGACCGAGGATCGTCTGAGCGCACTGGAGGAGATTCGCAGCCAGATCGATTCCGGCGCCATCGACCCGCCGCGCGCCGTCAACCGCCTGTGGCGCCTGTATGAAGACGAGCTGCGCATCACCCGCGACAACGGCCTGTACAGCCAGGTCATCCCGCTCGGCGGCGACCGGGTGCTGGCCGATATCGCCAAGATCGGCGCGGTCGCGATCTACTTCCAGACCCGGGACGGACGCGGCGGCTTCGTGACCCGCACCGGCAACGACTGGAATTTCACCGTGGCCGAGAGCGGGGCCGACCGCGAGCAGATCAACGCGCTGTTCGATTCGCTCAAGAAGCAGATCCGCACCGGCTACTTCGAGCTGCCCAATGGCAGCATCGGCATGGAGTCGGGCTCATGAGCATCTTCAAACCGACTCTTGCTGCAACCGTCACTGCAATTCTTGCTGCAGCCATCGCTCTGACGCTGACCGGCAGCGTCCATGCCCAGGATGAAAGCCAGTCTGCCGACCAGGCCGAGCCCGCTCAACAGACGACAGAACAAGCGGGCGAAGCCACTGCGCAACCGCCCGCCCCCGAGCAGCAGCAGCCGTCGCTGGAGCAGGCCTACCAGCGCGAATTCGCATTTCTTCAGGGCCAGAAGCGCGACCTGGAGCAGCGCCTCGCGCAGATGCAGGAAACGGTGACGGCCGAGAAATCGCGCCTGCAGTCCGACATTCGCTCGCTGGAAGCCGAAGTCGTCGAGATGCGCAGCCGCGCCGACCGGCTGGAAGACCTGGTGTTCGAGTCAGAGCGCGCCGTCGAGGCCGCACGCGAGAACACCGACCTGCTCGCTGCGACCTTCACCCAGGCCGACTTCACGCTCGACGAAGCATGGAACAGCGAGCTGGGCGATCGGGCCCCGGGCGCCGCGGACGTCAAGGGCCTGTTCGATGCGGCGCTGGCATTTCTCGACCGTGGTCACGAGGTCTGGCGCGAACCCGGCGAATTCTTCCTGGCCGACGGCACCCGGGTCGACGGCGACATCATCCACGTCGGCAACATCGCCGCCTACGGATTGAGCCAGCGGGGCAGCGGCGCGCTGGCCCCGGCCGGAGACGGTGAACTGAAGATCTGGAATACCGAAACGGCCGAACAGGCGCAGGCGCTCGCTTCCGGCCGGATGCCGGAGTCGCTGCCGATCTTCCTGTTCGAGTCGCTCAACACCGAGGTCGAGAAGAAGACTGCCAAG
>Ga0209931_1000235_pt1 | contig 32875 bp, 23 predicted proteins | sample SalPonR1_B_D1_MG_FD_185697 | JGI IMG/M metagenome (GOLD analysis project Ga0209931, IMG submission 185697) | Salt pond soil microbial communities from South San Francisco under conditions of wetland restoration - Salt Pond MetaG R1_B_D1_MG... ...
CATCTGCCGGAAGGGGTGTGATTCCTGAATTCAAACCACTTTCTGTGTTGCTTCCCTGATTATTCCAAACCAGGACATCAGTACCATCCTCTTGATTTATGGCATTGGCTTCAAATTGAAATTTGAGCTCATCATTCAACAATAAGCCCGCAGGAGCATTAGCATCTCTGACGTTATATCTAAATCTAAAGAAATCTCCATCATTTATACTGATATTGGAGAAGGTAACCTCAGAACCATTGATAGAAGTAGCGACCTGACTGGCCGTTGGTGAAATAAAGTCGGGGGCGTCATCAAAAATTATCTTAAAATCGGACACATCTAAAATTAATGAACTGCCGAACAATGAGGTGTCTAAAATTAAGTCGCCCGTAAAAGTCCCACCAGAAGTTTGAAATCGCCATATACTATTGGATAGTAAAACCTCATCTCCGGCTTGACAAACAGGCGTTACAGCCGTTTGGTCCTTTAAATTGCTTCCGGCATAAATAAAATCTCCATCAGATAAAGGGCTTACGTTATCGAATTTAATAAACCCATTGCCATAATTGATATTAAGGGAATTATCCGTAGCATTTATCCGCTTTGCACCAATGACTCCAAAGTCAAAATTGCCGTTCATGGCATAGTCATAAACATATTCATCATTTGCAGATAATGAAATATTGTACTTAGCTGACAAATAATTATTAATCAATATACGTTCACTATTATTGAGTGCTTTATTGAAAAGCATAAATTCTTGAACAGCACCATTAAAGGGTAATAAGTGCGTGTTGGTTTCTCCAACTATAAGATTGTTGCCATTGGCACCAAGTTGTGTACTATTTGCATGATTATAAATAATTCCCACACCTGTTTCCTGTTGAAATTGCGAATTGTTTAAAAATCCAGTGAACGTGCCATTAAAATTATCATTCCCATCATGGTTGTAAACGATTGTCAATATGTAACTTGTATTTACAGAGAGGGCAGTAGAAAGCCTGATTGGCGTACCACCCCAAGGCGATGCTATACCATTATTGCTTTTGTTAAAGCCGCCAAAAAATAGCTCTCCATTTCTTATGTATAAGTGAAGACCATTTTGTAAACCACCTTCTTCAAAAAGCATTTGTGCGCTGGTAACATCAGTGCCTGTTGAAAATGTTATAATGTAAGTTCTTTCATTCCAGGGTCCGTTATTATTGATATCAGGAACTTGATTAGGATTGCTGCCAAAGCCAAAATATTGAGCATCCGGCCCATTAGGATAAGTACCGCTAAATTCCACCTGAGCCTGAGAATTTGGTCCTCCGCTTGCGTTAAGTGTTGGTCTCAAATTAGCATCATTTTGCCTGAGATTTGTATCTTTCCTGCCTCCTTTGTTGTCCCAAAACTGCATATTAGAACCACTTGGAATGGCATTGGCATCAAACCAATATCTGTTTTGATCTCCTGAACCCACCCCGGCAGGTCCAATGTATTTTTGTGACCATATATAATTTGAGACAAGAATAAAGACAAACAGGAAATATTGAAACTTAAAATGATACATAACACCAAAATTGTTTCAATTATTCCTAACATAAGTTAAAAATACTGCCATTAAAGTTGAATAACATGTCAAAACTGATTGTCAGATGTCAAATATTCAATCTGCAAATGGCCTAACACTCCTCCATAAACTCCTTGGGGGTTTTGTTGTAGTGCTTTTTAAAAAGAGTACTGAAATATTTAGGATCATTAAAGCCGGACTCGTAGGCTATGTCTGAAATACGTCCATTTTTATTTGTCTTCATCAATTCCTGAGCGTGGTTAAGCTTTATTTTAATGATCAAATTAGAAGGTGACATCTGGATGAGCTTTTTCAGTTTTCTGAACAAATTAGAACGGCTTAAGCCCATAATATCACATAACATATCGATTGAAAAATCCTGTTCTTTGATGTTGTCTTTAATGACGCTGATCACATCCGATAAAAAGCTTTCATCGGGAGTGAGTTTCTTATCCGTTTTAGTATCTTCCAGGATATTTTTGATGTTTTCTCTGGACTTTAAAAGATTGATGATCGTGGCTTGTAAAATAGGCAGATTGAGTGGTTTTTCCAGATAAGCATCTGCACCTGTCTCTAAACCTTTAATTTTATCATCAACGTCTGCCAATGCGGTAAGCATGATGATGGGAATATGACTGGTCTTTAGATTTGTTTTAAGCAGTTTGCACATTTCTTTGCCATCCATTTTAGGCATCATGACATCGGTAATGATCAGATCAGGATTTTCAGAAAGTGCCTTCAAAAGCCCCTCTTTTCCGTTTCTGGCTTCCAGAATCTTATAGTTTTCTGATAATTCTTTAGCTATGGCCTGACTTAATTCGTCATTGTCTTCTACAAGAAGTATCTGTTTACCTTCATTGATGAGCTCATTGACATCGTTTATCGATTCTTCGGCTTGTGGGGTGTTTACAAGGTGTTCGTCTTCATAATGCTCAGTGTCATTGGGCAGAATAATGGTGAATTTTGAACCTTTATTTTCTTTGCTTTTTAAGCGGATTTTACCTCCGTGGAGTTCTACTATTTTTTTGGACAACATCAGACCAATTCCTGTTCCGGGAACACCTTTGTTGGTGACATTGGTTCCTCTGGTAAACCTCTTAAAAATAGCTTCTTGCTGCTTTTCCGGTATGCCAATGCCGTTATCAATAAAATCTATTTTCAGCTTTTTATCTTCCATAAACGCCTGAATATCTATTTGGCCACCTTCATTAGAATATTTTATGGCATTAGAAATCATGTTGTAAAAAATGCGTTTCATTTTTGGCGCATCAAACCAAACGGGAATATGCTTAACCTTTAAATTTAATGTGAGAGACTTTTCATCTATCAATGGTTTTATGTCTTCAATGATTTTGAGCAGAAAATCTTTTAAATCGACCTGACTGACATTGAGTTCTAATTGTTTCCTGTAGATTTTTTGAAAGTCTAAAAGCTGGGTCACGTATTCATTCAGATTTTGTGTATTTCTGTGAATGAGTTCCATAGATTTTTCAACATTTTGTTGGTTGGCCAGTTGCTTGACCAGTAGTTGAATTAAAGATACCGGGGTACGGATATCGTGGGCCACATCTACAAAAAACCTGATCCTGTTTTCGTTAAATTTTTTCTCACTTTGTACCTGAGAAAATTTGTAAATCAACAATCCGATAAAGAGAAATAGTAAAATATAAGCCGCATAAGCCCAATAGGTTCTCCAAAATGGTTTGAGCAATTTAAAGTCTATACTATTATCTTCTGCTTTTATGCCATTGGCGTTATAGGCTGTAAATTTTAGTGTATAATTACCGGGTTCAAGATTAGAATATTGGATATCTTGTTGACCGTAAGCGCTCTGCAAGCTATCGTCTTTGCCTACAAGCTGCCATTCAAAAAGATTTCGTTGTGAACCGTGATACTTTAAAGCTTCAAACCTAAATGCCAGGGAATTCAGACTACTTTTTAAGGTGATTTTTTCAGCATAATTAATATTATTCTTTACATGAGAGGTATCGGGCGACTTTCCGTTGATCTGAAATTTAGAAATAAAAACATCTTCAATGTGTTGATCGCTGGCCAGGTCTGAAGGATTAAAAATCACCGCACCTTGCGAGCCTCCAAAAGCCAGTTTTCCGTTGTTGATTTCGGCTGAACCGCCCACACCAAAGTATTCAATACGCAATCCATCCTGCTTATCAAACTTTCTAAAAATGCCTTTTTTAATATTGTAATTCCACAATCCTGAAATGGTGCCTAAATACAGATTCTGCATATTATCCTTTTGCACGGTATAAACCGGACCTAAGTCTTCATTAAATTTGTCATTGATGAGCTCTAACTTTTCATTGGCCAAATTGTATTTGTACAAACCGTTTTTAGACCCAATCCACAGGCAGCTGTTCAGCGGATCCATTTTCAAGCTATACCCGATATTGACGGTATTGAATACCTCTGAAATGATTTTTCTTGAACTGTTATTCCTCTTATTGATTTGGTATAGACCGGTGTCTGAAATCGCATAAATAATATCGTCAAAACCTTCTTCAATATCTCTTACGAAACCTATTTTAAAATGATGAATCAGTTTATCTCTATTAAAATACATCAAAGAATTATCGCTCGAACTTATCCACAAATTATTATCGAAGACATGCAAATTAAAAATAAACTTCAATGGTTTTTCAGTGTCTAAATTTACGGTTGAAATAGTACCATCTTGCCTGTCTATTCTCAACAAACCCTCTCCATAAGTGCCCAGTAAAATCTCATCCTGATACTCTTCAATCGCTAAAATAGCCGTGTTAAAGACGTTGGTGTTTTCATTATAATTTGTCCATTGACCGTCATAAAATTTACTCACTCCATTTTCTGTACCAAGCCAGAGCACATCATTTTTATCCTGGTGAATAGACCTTATGTTGTTATTATAAATGCTGTTCTTAAGGTTTTTCTGATGTCTGATGTTGGTGAATGGATTGTCATTTTCGTAAATAATATTCACACCACCTTCTCGTAATCCCAACCAAATGGCATTGTAGTCGTCCACATAAATATCGTAAATGCTGTTTTGGCTAATGGAATTGTCATTATCCGGCTCATGGCTATATCGGTTTATAATCCGGTTTTCATTATTCAAAACAAAAAGACCTAACCGATCTATAGCCACTAAAATATTTTGCTTTCTATCAAAATCAATTTTTCTGATGGCATAGGATTTTTGAAAACCCAGATTCAGATTGATTTTTTTGACCTCATCGTTACTGATTTTAAAAAGCCCGTCGACTTCTGTACCCACCCAAATGTTTCCGCTTTCATCAATTTTAAAGTCAATAATATCTCTACCTTCAAGGTAGGTTTGCTTTTTAATAAGTTTTTTGGTATCGATATTAAATGAGAAAGCTACAAGTCCTTTTGGTGTAGCAGAATATACAGTATCGTCATACACACCAAGACTACGGATGAGATTTAAGGTTTGATACTGTGGCTCTGAAATTTTATTGGTATTGATATCAAACACCGATAATCCGCTGGACATGCCGATAAGTAAATGATCATCGTTCAATTGGGCGAGAGATAAGAACTTTTTATCCTCCTGAGAAAGCAATAGTTTGAAATTATCCTTTTTGTAATGGTACTTGAAAAGGCTGCCATTATTAGTAATTAAAAACAAGCGCCCCCTATGATTGATGATATCTATGACTTGCTGCCCCTGAAACTGATAGCCTGTGCCTAATTTGTATTGTTTAAAGCCCGAACCGGAAAACCTGTTCAATCCCTGGCTGGTGCCAATCCACATAAAGCCCAGACTGTCTTTTTCGAATACATTTACAGTGCCATATACCAAGCCTTCTTTAGTGTCCAGTCTATTTATCTGCTGGCCGTAAGTTTGAAAAATTACACTTATATAAAAGAGACAAAAAAATTTATACAAATCTTTCTTTAGCATAGCTGAAGTCTACTTAAATATTTACTTAAAATTTAAAAGCAATATAACAATTAAATTGCCATTGACTCAATGCGTCGAGGATTTTTCAGCTTGTTTAGCGGCTCTTTTTTTAGCTTTTTTCTTCATTTTTTCCTGGGTCTTTTCCAATAAGTCATCAATAGAATTGTAAGAAAATGTGCTATTCTCTAATTTTTGGCGTTTTTTGGGCGGTACTTGCGTTTTTAGCCACCAATCCCGATCTGTATTATAGTCGTACTTTGCTTTAAGGGATTCAAGTTCATTTCTGAGTTGTTGCTCTATGTCGTCATAATCAGGATTGTTGATAAGATTATTCATCTCACCGGGGTCATTTTCCAGATCGTACAATTCATCAATATCATCTTCTAAAAAAGCATCGACCAATTTATATTTTTGATTTCTAATGGCCAGCATGTTAGGCCCTGCGTAAGGATAAGCATCATCTACGTAATATTCAAACATAAAAGAAGGCCTCCAGTCCTGATTGTCTTCACCTTTAAGCAGTGCAACCATAGATTTGCCCTGCATATAATCGGGTTTTTCAACACCGGATAATTCTAATATTGTGGGTGCCAGGTCTATGTTTAAGGCATTTTCTTCAATAACGGTACCGGGCTTTATCATTTCAGGATAACGAATCAGCATGGGGATACGCATAGAATTTTCGTAGGCAATACGTTTATCCCAGTAGCCGTGTTCACCCATAAAATAGCCATTATCGCTGCTATAAATGATTACTGTATTGTCTAGCTCACCTATTTCTTCCAGAGTAGCCAAGACTTTACCAAGAGACTCATCTACGGCCAACAGGCATTCTAATAACTTTTTAAATTTATAACCCTTGATTGGCCATGGCTTAGGTGCTATGGTGTCAGAAGGTTCGTATTCCTTCCAGCGGTGGTCCCAGGCTTTGAGCCTTTGCCATTCCGGTTTTCCGGCAAAATTTTCAAGATGTGTATCATAAGGCGGTGTGGGTAGCGGGTCATCTTTAAAAATTTTCTTGTGTCTCGGTGCCGGCGAATGGTCTTCGTGAACGGCTTTATGCCATAAATTTAAACTGAAAGGCTGTCCGGGCTTACGTTCTTCTTTTAACCAATCGATGGCTTTTTCGGTTAAAATATCCGTCATGTAGCCCTTTTCCTGGTATTCTCTACCATTATCATTTACCATAGGATCAAAATATTCGCCCTGTCCTATAAAGCTATACCAATAATCAAATCCGGGGCGAATATGTTCTTCATTTCTATAATGCGCCATGTGAATTTTTCCTACGTGAGCCGTTTGATAACCCGCATCCTGCAAATGCGTATTGTAAGGCTGAAAGTTTTCCCAGTCAGGATCTACATGTTTGTTGTTTTGATTAACACCATGAATGTGCGGGTAAGTTCCGGTTAAAAAACTGGCCCGGGATGGCGAGCAAATAGATTGTGTGACAAAATAATTTTGAAACATGGCGCCTTCATCCTGAAGCCGTTGCATATTAGGCGTTTTCAGGAAAGGATATCTCCCACTAGATTCTAAAGCATCAAAAGGTTGATCATCTACAAGCACAAACAAAAAGTTAGGCTGTTTTGACGATTTTACCTCGCTTTCTTTGGATGGTTTGCTGCTGTTACATGATAACAAAAGCCCTGCAAACAAAAGACTTAAGCCAATTCTAAGGTGTTTTTGTAATAGAGTCATATTTAAATTTTTTTACCAGAAAATAATTAATACTAATACACATGAAGCTAATAACACATAAGACCAGAACCTGTAACTCTGAAGCACAGGTTGTTTTTTAAGTCTTGCGGTTTCTTCTTTAAATTCATTCATTGAGAAGGTCAATTGATTTACTTTTTCAAATGCCGGTTTTTTAGTGGCATAACTTACAACAACCATGACTAAGGCACTCCATAAGAAATAGAAGGGTACTGTAAGCAAAAAATGTATCTCACCAAAGACAGAGTGGCCGTTTGTTATGGTGTAGAATATGTTTATTAGACCTAAGGCTATTCCTGCCATAAGTCCGGAAAATGCCCCAACAGCGTTGATTCTTTTCCAAAAAATACCGAGAATGAAGGCCGCTACTATGGGCGGTGCCATGATAGACAACATTTCCTGATAGTATTTAAGGAGCGTACCAAATTGCTTGCCAATTTGCGGTGCCCAAAATACGGCAATAACCAAAACGGTAATGGAGGCTAATTTACCCACCCTTACTTTTGATGTTGAGCTACTGTCCGGCTTAATTTTGTTGTAAAAATCCATCGTAAATAAGGTTGCCACAGAATTAAGCAGTCCACTTAATGAAGAGGTGAGCGCCGCGACCATAGCTGCCATCATAAAACCGATTAAAACGTTGGGCATTAGTTCCATGATCAGAGTAGGATAAACCATATCCGGTTTTGGTAAATCCGGAAAGAAATCTAAAGCCATCACTCCGGGAATAATGATGATAAAAAGCGTGAGCATGGTGAGAAATCCTACCATCAACACCCCTTTTCTACCTTCGTCAATAGATTTAGCGGTCAAGACACGTTGCACCAACTGCTGATTATTACCCCAGAAGAATAAGCCCAAAATCGGTATGCCTACAATCATACCTAACCAGGGTACGGAATTGTCGTCAATAGGTCTGACCAGATCCATCATAAAACTGCCATCGGCTATGAGTTCTCTTACGTACTCTGCTCCACCATTGGAGACCGCAAAAAATGTTAAAACCACAGAGCCTACGAGTAGAAAAATACCCTGCATCAAATCTACCCGAATAGCCGCAGAAAGTCCGCCGGGAATGGTGTACGCCGCAACAATAAGTGCAAACACAACAGAAAGTGTAAAGATAGAAGCCTCCGGAAAAACCAGCTTCATCACCATGGCTGCAGCATAAAGTGAACCTGCAGCATCTAAAAAAATGTTGACAATAATAGTAATGGCAGAAAAATAATACCTGCAGGCTGAATTAAATCTTTTTTCTAAAAATTCAGGAATGGTAAAAATTTTTGACTTGATGTAGAATGGTAAAATAAACCAGGCAAAAAACACCATGACAATTACCGAGACTAAATTGTAATTAAATACGGCAATACCGGTGCTGTAGGCATCGCCCGCCTGCCCAATAAGCGTAGAACTCGAAATACTGGCTGCAAATAAGGAAAAGCCTATGACACCCCAGGTCATGCCTCTGCCCGCGAGAAAGTAGGATTTTTCGTCTTTACTCTTGCTGTATCTTATACCGAGATAAACAACAAATAAAAAATATAAGACAATGATTAAAATATCTGCCCACGACAAACCGTTAACCCAGCTTGGTCCTTCAGTGATAAAGTTTCCTGATTGCATATTATATTTTGAAATTATGAATTTTGTTCTTCGCTTAGTGTAAATTCAATAAGCTCATGCACGTTGCAAGTGGCCAGACCAATATATTTATCGGCGCCTCCGTAATACACATATAAGGTATCGCCTATGATCATATTACCTGTGGGAAAAACACAACCTTTGTAGTAACCTTCAATTTCATAATCAAATTCGGGCTCCATGATATAGTCTTTGGTACGGCCTATCACTGTGGTAGGATCTTCAAGATCTAGCATCACAGCACCTACACGGTAGTAGCCTAAACCTCCTTTTTCTACCCCGTGGTAAAGCACCAACCAGCCTTTATCTGTTTTTAATGGCGGTGTGCTGCCACCTACCTTTTCTTCCCAGCCGCCATCAATGCCATCAATGATCATGTGGCTGGGCTCTGTCCAAACCAGCATATCATCGCTGTATCTCAACCATACTGCAGGGTTCTTTACGCCATATTTTTCACCAATCCATTCTTTGGGGCGGTGAAGCATCACAAATTTTCCATTTACCTTTTCAGGAAACAAAATAACATCTCTATCGTCTAAATTGGATTGTGTAATTCTACCAAGCTTTATCCAATTCTTAAAATCTTTGGTCATGGCCAATGCCGAATTGGCAATGTTATTTTGGACAAAAAGCGGCGCATGGTCACCGTGGTCTTCAGTTAAAACCTCATCGTGCTTAAATTTCCAATATTGTCCCGGGGGAAACGGGCGAAAAGCATAAGTTACATAGTAATAATCATCAAATTTCACTATTCTGGCATCTTCTATGCAGCCCATATCCGGACCTTCTGGACTTGGCCCCAGTACAGGTTTATCAGAAACACGGTCAAAAGTTTTTCCATCTTCACTTTCTGCCAGTCCAAAGCGTATCACATGGTCAACATCATCGCCGGCAGCTCTATACAACATATAGAATTTTCCATTATCATAGAATACACCCGGATTACAAACTACTAAATTTTCCCAGTCATTTTCTGGATGAGGCTTTAAAATTGGATTTCCTTCAAATTTTTTTAATTTCATTGTAGAGGTTTATTGTTAGTTTGGACACAATTATAACTTTATGTTAACAAGATTGAGTTTTGATTTAGGTCATTATAATAGAAATTATGGTCAATCAAAGGATTCACCAAGTGGGTGATATAAGAAATAATCTTGAAATTAAAGCAGTAATCTTACAATGGCCTGAACTAGAAAAACACCTTTTTGCTCAATTAACCAACCTGTTGAAAAGTACTTGAAGCTATCTTTGAAAGACTGGCAATATAAGATGCTTTGATAATGATGAAAGGTAATCTAAAATCAAATTATTGGAAACTAATTTATTTAAGTGCTTTTCTATTATGTACAGAAATAGCTTGCATATCTCAACCTAAAATTTCAAATGGAGTTAATTTAAACTCAACCAAATCAATCGAAGTTTATAAAAAAGAAAAGTTTGAGGTACTTAAAGCTCTTGACATACCCTATGCTAAAGGTTTAAGTCATGAGACCTATAACAGTTCAAGTTATACCCCAATAGATCTAAAGTTAGATATCTATTACCCTGATAATGAGTTGGCAGAAAGGCCTTTATATTTTTTTATACACGGGGGTGGTTTTAAAGAAGGAAGCAAGAGCCAAAAGATTTTTGTAGAGCTAGCCCACTTTTATGCCTCCCGAGGTTGGGTTTTTGTATCTATAGATTACAGATTAAATCAGGACCTAGGTACAACGCCAAAAGCTTGGAATGATTACGTAAAAAAAGTAAGTCTGCCTACCAAGATAAAAAATTTAAATGCCATTTATCCAGCTGTAAGAGATGCAAAAGCTGCTCTGCGATGGATTATAAAAAATGCCTCTTTGTACAAAATTAATAAAGATTATATCACTGTAGGAGGAGGTTCTGCGGGAGCCATGATTGCTTTAGCCATAGGAATTTCAGAACCTGAAGATTTTACCAGCGAGATAAGTGTAGTAAACGATTATACCTTGAAAACAACACATACAGAAGTATTTTACCAAGTGAAAACTTTGATTAGCCATTGGGGCTCTAAACTTCCTATTGATATCCTAGAAAATGTCTATAATTACCAAAGAATAGACGAAAATGCCCCGGCATTATTAATGATTCATGGTATAAACGATCAAATTGTAGATATTAGCAAACCTCAAGAACTAGTTGAAATCTATAAATCCTTAGGAATTCCTTACCAATTGTATGTTATTGAAGAGAAAGGACATGCTTTATGGCATGCTACTTTAAATAATAAAAGCTTAGAAGAATTGGTTTTAGAATTCATTGTTGAACAACAAAACCTGGTTTTAATTTAAAGTTGAATTATTTTTTTAAAAAAGTTAAAAATGAAATCTTTTGTTTACGTTTTAATCCTTTTATCTGTAGTGGCATGTCAATCGAAGAAACCGGGCGATTTAACGTCTAACAACAATAATAAACCAAATATTATATTTATCCTATCAGACGATCATGCCACCAATGCCATAACTGCCTATAGCGATCGCTTTAGAGATATAGCTCCAACTCCTAATATCGATAAAATCGCCAAAGACGGAGCCATACTTAGAAACGCCTTTAGTACAAACGCCATTTGTGGCCCGAGCAGAGCCTCGATTATAACCGGTAAGTATAATCATGTTAATGGGTATTATAAAAATTTTCAGGGTGGTTTGTTTGATGCCGACCAGTGGAGCTATCCCAAAGCATTGCAGGAATCAGGTTACGAAACTACACTTGTAGGAAAATGGCACCTTGCTTCTGTACCTCAAGGTTTTGACTATTATAAATACCACATAGACCATGGCGAGCAAGGGGTCTACTGGAACCCCACCTATAGCGAAAATGGAAAAGAAGTCAAAGAAAAGGGTTATGCTACAAACCTTACAACAGATTTTGCGCTGAACTGGTTAAACAACAGAAATGAAGACAAACCATTTTGTATGTTGCTTCAATATAAAGCGCCACATCGAGAATGGTCACCAGATAAGAAATATGAAGAGCTCTGGGAAAACGATTCTTTACCGGTGCCTTCAACCTTTTTTGACAATTATGAGGGCAGAGAAAAAACTGCAGGTAATACCCACATGACCATGGATTACCTGAACAGACGAGACATGAAAATTGAAGCGCCTGATTCTTTAAATGACAAACAACAACGAAAGTGGCTGGATTATGGAAATAAACCCGGACAGTTAGTGACCTTAAACGGTTTAGAGAATGGAAAAGAATTAAAAGAATTAAAATTTCAGAAATACATCAAAGATTACTTAGCTACCATAAAATCTGTAGACGATAATATTGGTCGTGTTTTAGACTATCTGAAAGAAAATGGTTTAGAAGAAAATACTATTGTGGTTTACGCGTCAGACCAGGGCTTTTTCCTCGGTGAGCACGGCTGGTTTGATAAACGCTGGATGTACGAAGAGTCTTTGCGCATGCCCTTTATTATCAAATACCCGGGTAAGATTAAAACAAATACAGTCGTTAATGATATTGTTTCAAATATTGATATTGCGCCAACGCTATTGGATTTAGCAGGAATTGAAAGTCCGGATGAAGTCCAGGGTAAAAGTTTTAAGTCTCAATTGATGGGCGAAAAAAATGACAACTGGAGACAAAGCATGTATTACCACTACTACGAATATCCCAAATGGCATCATGTGCAGCCGCATTACGGCATTAGAACTGAGCGCTACAAATTGATTCATTTTTATTATGATATCGATCTCTGGGAGTTTTATGATTTAGAAAAAGACCCGCATGAACTTAACAACCTCATTAATTCCAACCAACACGCTGAATTGATAGCAGACTTGAAAGATGAACTCTATGCCTTAAAAACACAATACGGCAATACTATGACTATTGATGAACTTAGAGAAATAGCTGATAAGAATTTCGGTGGATTAGAATCAAACAAATAATTAAACCATGAAAACATTAAAATTAATATTTACAGGCCTATTTTTATTAGGCCTTCAAAGTGTCCTAGCCCAGGATGCAAAGCCTAACATATTATTGATAACTCTGGATGATATGAACTGGGATTCGCCCGGGTCTTACGGTGGTATAATTCCAGACCTTACACCGGCCATAGATGAGCTGGCTGAAAATGGCATTAAATTTGAAAATGCTTATGTGCAGGCCCCTAACTGCTCGCCGTCGAGGGTAGTCATCCAAACTGGCATGTATCCTCACCAATCGGGTATGAGAGGATTTTACTACGTGCAGGATAATGTAGAAACCCTTCCGGAAATTCTAATGGATAACGGCTATTTTACAGGCGTGCTCAATAAGAAAGCCGACAGCAGTCTGAGTCCGGATTTTTACGAATACTGGGACATCAGCACAACCATTGGTGGTGGAGATAAGCGTTCTGCTTATGAATACGAAGTGCTTGTAGATAATTTTCTAAATAAAGCAAAAAGAAAGGACAGACCCTTTTACTGTGTGGTGAATATAGCCGACCCGCACAAACCTTTTTTTAATGACCCCAAGTCCCAGAAAAAGGGTTTTGATAAATTTAAGCCCTCAAAAATATACACCTTAGATGATGTTGAGATTCCTGAATTTTTACCTGAAACCGATTTAATAAAACAACAGGTGCTCAACTATTATAATTCGGTGAGGCGTGGAGATGATTGTGTAGCATCGGTCATGCAAACTTTGAAAGCCAGTGGGCTAGATAAGAATACCATTGTTATCTTGTTATCCGATCACGGCATGCCGTTTCCTTATGCAAAATCTACCATTTATCAAAATGGGGTAAAAACGCCAATGATTGTAACCTGGCCGGGAAATATTGAAAAGTCCACAGTAAATGAAACAGACCTGGTATCGGCCATTGATATAGCACCAACCATTCTGGACATCACTAATCTGCCCGTGCCGGAAAGTTTTGAAGGGAAATCTTTTCAGCAATCGCTTTTCAATCGCAATTCTGAGCCAAATGAATACGTCTTTGCTCAATACGACGAAAATGCCGGAGGCATACCCAGGCCTTCAAGAACAATAATTTCCCAAAAGTATGGGTATGTTTTTAACCCCTGGGCTACCGGGGACTATAAATTTATATCTGCAGCAACACATCAAAAAACTTACAAGCAGATGCGCAGACTCAGCGATTCTGATGAAAACATAAAAAAAAGATTTGAGTTTTGGATTCATAGAACGGTTGAAGAACTTTACGACTATGAGAACGACCCCAACGCGCTAAATAACTTGATTGATAACCCGGCATACAAAGAGGTCGTGCAACAGCTGAGGGAAGAATTACATCAACACATGAAGAATACTAATGATTACGTTTTGAGGGCTTTTGAAAATAAAGACGATCATTCGTATTTGAATTCCTGGATGAAGGAACAACTCGAAAATGCTTTTGAAAGACAGAAAACCATAAAGTGGAAACGCTGGAAGAATAAGAGCGGTAAAACAAAAAATAATAAGGCTTTATATTCCGTAAACTAATTTAGTATATTGTTTGAACATTCATTTACGAAAAACTAAAACTTATGTCAGTCTGCCAAAAATGTATTTCTTTGCATTAATTAAAAAAAGAAATGGCAGATACAATTATTTTAGAAAACATAAGAGTTTACGCTTACCACGGCTGCCTAAAAGAAGAAAACAAAATTGGAAGTGATTATCGGGTAGACATGGTAGTAGAAGCAGACTTGGAAAAATCGTCTCAAACAGACCATCTGCATGATACTGTAGATTATGTGATGTTGAATAAAATTGTTAAAGAGGAAATGGCAAAGCCCTCTAAATTGCTTGAAGTGGTAGTCAGGCGAATTAATGAGCGTGTTCTGGCACAACACCTTTTGGTTTCTAAAGTCGAAACCAAAGTGTCTAAACTCAACCCACCGATAATTGGTGACGTTCAGGCGGTTTGTGTTCACATGACTAAACAGCGCTAAAAAGCCCTTCTAACTTCAAAAAAAAATAGTACAGCCTCTTCTGTGTTATCCTGTTAAAGTATATGATTAGCCTACCAAAGTCTCGATATTGGAATGATAAACTCCTCTAAAGCATTCCTAAATTAATAATTTCCTGTTTGCTTAAAACTCTAAAGTGGCCTCGGGGAAGATTTAATTTGGTTAAGTTTCCAAAAACCGTTCTATCCATCTTGATGATTTCGTAGCCTAACTTTGTCATTAGTTTGGGGACAATTTTGGAGCGCATACTACTTATCTCTAGGCCAATATGATGGTGAGATTTGTTATCAATAAAAGAGACGTCATCTGCATAAACTTTATAGCCTCCGATTAGAACGCCCTCTTTAAGCGCATTCATGTCATCTATTGTAAAAACCTTGTTTAATTGAATTTCGTATATCTGCTTGATGCCATTTTTGCTGTTTCCCAGTTTTTTTGCCAATGTTCCGTCATTAGTGTACAAAATCAAACCACAGGCCGAATTTTCCAAACGGCCAACTGGTTCTAGTTTTGCATTGGTGGCTTTTGCCAGTAAATTTAATGCCGTCTTGTTTTGATGTTCTATTTTACCGGAGGTATGAAAGCCTTGTGGTTTGTTGATCAAATAGTATTCTTTGGGGTTCGGGTTTATGCTGCGACCATCAAACTTGACCTCATCATCAAGCTTAACTTTAAACCCCATTTCTGTGATAGGCTTACCGTTTACGCTAACGCTTCCGGCCTCAATAAAAATGTCGGCCTCACGGCGAGAACAAATCCCGGCATTGGCGATGTATTTATTAAGACGCATGCCTGACTTAGGATCTTTAATTTGCTTATCGACTTTAGAGGCTTTCTTTTTCGGCTTTGCTGCTCCCCGTGTCTTGCCCTTAGATTTATCCGGTTTCATTTTTCAAATTTTTGCAAAGATACGGGTTTTGACTTACGATTTACCATTTACGATTTGGGATTTACAAATTAGAATTTTTAATTGTTAACTGATGAAAATTATTTTCAATTAAAATCATATCCAACATAAACTTTATCCGAATTACCCAAAACCGGTGGTGTTTTGATACAGATTTGGTGTATTTATGTGTTTTATATTTTTCAGTTCATAACCTCTTTAAAAAAATTCATAAAAATTAATTATTTGTTTAAAAATCTATATCAACTAAATTTAATTTATTTGCTAAAAACTTAAACAAATGAAAGCAGGGATCAGTTATTTAACTTATGATATTCCTAAAATATATCTTGACATTGAAGAATTCTCAAAAAAAAGGGGAGTTGATGCCGAAAAGTTAAAAAAAGGGCTAGGTATTTATAAAATGTCAATTTGTGATATTCACGAAGATACGGCAACCATGGCGGGCAATGCTTTACTTAAGCTCATTCAACAAAATGATGTAGATCCAAAGAAAATTAATCGTATATATTTAGGGACAGAATCTGCTCTGGACAGTTCTAAACCTACAGCAACTTATGCAGTAGACATGGTGGAGCAGGAATTTGGTGAACGTGTATTTGCCCATACCGATGTAGTAGACATGACGTTTGCCTGCATTGGTGCAGTAGATGTTCTGCAAAATGCGTTGGATTATGTTCGTGTAAATCCTGAACGCAAAGCGGTTGTTATCGCTTCAGATTTTGCCAAGTACGACCTGGAATCTCCCGGCGAGTATACACAAGGTGCCGGTGCGGTAGCCATGCTGGTCGAGGTCAACCCAAAATTGATGAGTTTTGATCAAACTTTTGGAGTTGGCTATAAAAGTGAGCATGACTTCTTTAAGCCAAGGCGGTTATATCCGGTAAATGATGAAACCAAAAATTATACCACAGATGCCAGGTTGCAAGTGTATCGTGAGGAACCGGTATTTGATGGGCAATTTTCAAATACATGCTATCAAGACCGCATAAGAGAAGCATATTTTCATTTTAAAAGGCAAAAAAATCTAAAGGTCAAACTTCATGACAACTGGGCGAGTTTAATTTTTCACTTGCCTTATGCCTTTCACGGCAAACGTATTTTTTCTGAAATCTTTCAATTGGAAAAAGATGGCGTTGATCCTAAAGAAGTTAAACCACATATGTACGATTTTCAGGATTTAAAACATCTTTCAAAAACTGAAGAATATAGACTTTTTGTTCAGGAAAAAGTGATCGATGCCCAAAGAGCCTCTTCCCAAATTGGTAATATGTATGCGGCTTCCATTTTTATGAGTTTAATTTCTGATTTATACTATAAAAAAGAACAACTCGAATCGGCCGATAAGCTCGGTTTTATAGCTTATGGGAGTGGCTCTAAGGCCAAAGTTTTTGAAGGCGAACTCGTGGATGGGTTTGAAAAGCAAATACAACATTTTGACTTAGACAAAGTTTTTGATAATCGCACTGCTATTGATTTTGATACCTATGAAAAATTACACAAAAAAGTCTTGAAAGATTCAGTAGTTGCACCTGAGGAAGAGTTTGTGTTATCAAAAATTGATAGTGAAAAAGAACTTTTAGTTGGCAGGCGTTACTATAAATTCGTGTAATAAGGGGTTAATTTTAGCCAGCAGATCATAGAAAATGATGCTTTTAAATCCTAAAAATCCATGGAGGATTCAGTTTATTTTTTAGTTGAGATTACCCATTAAATCTCAAAAAAAATATATTTGTTATTTTTGAGAAATTTTTAGAATTAATCGATTGTCAAAGTTCACCCGCTTTAAAACTTGCTTTGGCCTGCAAGCTTCCTTGCCGAACTAAATTCGGCACAGGCACCGAACTAAATTCGGCACAGGCACCGAACTAAATTCGGCACAGGCACCGAACTAAATTCGGCACAGGCTAGGGGAGGAAACGTCATTAGTTTAGGGACGTATTATTAAGTTTTCCCTAGACGAAGCACTAGCTCGCCGAAGGACATTCTGTAAATTCCTAAAAACCATTGCAAATTATTTTTTTGGCATGTGTTCATAAATCACATTTATGTTCATATCAAGTGGGTTATCATTATGGCAGCCTAAAGGACATCTCGAGGTGTATATAATAGTAGAATTTCAGTCTATCCCGAAAACTTTTGAAACTCAGCCATGCCCGATTATGGCGTTTAGGTCAGTAGAGCGTATCCCAAAAAGAATGGGCAGGCTGAAAACCTTAGCATTCGTTAGGCTCTTAATGTACAATTCTTATTAATTTTTGGTTTATTGAACAAATTCCATCTCAATCATATGGGTTAATAAGTTAAATAAAACTGTATTTCTGCCACCCTTAATTCCATAATCATGACAATACCTATAGCTATTAGTATCATGATTACCACAACTATATCTGCCATCCATATAATTATCAATAAGTAAAGCCTCGTAGATATCTTCCCCCTTATGCTGTTTATCCTTAGATTCTTTAGGGATTTACTGAATTTTGAAGGGAAGCCTGATTTAGAATCACATCTATTAAATTGCGTCTGCTCTTTAACCAATTCTCAAGCTCACGTCAAAACTTCGGCAGAGGCTTAGAAAACAAGGTTTTAAGCAAATATAGCCCTCTCCCAAGGTATTAAAAGATTCACGTAAGTTTGTAATGAGCTTATTGAAAGCTTTGTTTCCCCGATTTATGCCTAGCTATACCTCATAGCCCTTTAGCTTTATCGCCTAATCCAGATAATGTATTATGAAGTTATAGTGAAACTTTAAAATACTATAAAACCATGAAGTTTGCAGTACCAGATGTTTTGAACCAAAACTTAACAAAGAAACGAGATGTAACAGTAATTTCAGGCCATCATAAATTTGTATGTCCATAATTGATATTCAATAGCTTTTAATTTATATCTCAGTACGGTGGCGTTTAAAATACCTGCTCTTAAATGCCATACCGATACCTGCCGTGACATACAAACACAGATCTGTCATTAGTGATTTTCAGTTCAGCTGTAAGTAAGGCGGTGTTTTTTAATCAATAGGCGAGGTGGGTGTATTTTTTGCTCACTATTATTTTGTATTAGTAGACATTATGCATTGAAAAATACTGGCATAACGTGGTTTTTCACATCAGGGTTATTAGAGGCAAAGGCCTTACATAATCTCATTTTTTATCTCTTATTTATCTCAAAAAATCGCAACTACTAATTTAAGGATTGTCTTTTTTAATAATTTCTGAAAGGTCATAACACCATACTTTAGACAAACCGTCCTTAGCCATACCATTAAAATAGACACGACGGCCATCGCGAGAAAATGCCGGATGTATGTGAGAATGCACATCCCAGAAGTCTTTGCCTTGTACTTTTCTGGGTTGTTGAAAAAGTATTTTTCGTGGAAGGACTTCCCCTTTCTTATAGAGTAAAACTTTTATAGGGTCGCTTTGATACCAGGTATCGGTCACTATCCATTGTCTGTCCGGAGAAACAGTACCGTGATTACCATGACCGGCTATGTCGTGCTCTATGATTTTTCCATACAGGTCATGCCGATTTAAACGGGTGCTCATTATTTCCGGTTTCAAAGCCAAAAATACTTTCATTGCCCCACCATTGTATATGCATAGGTTTAGGGCCCACAAATCTAATATTACTACCATCACTGTTAGCAAACAAATAATAGGCTTCTCGTTTTTTTGTTATTCCTTTTTTTGATTTGATTTTGGCTTTGATTTGAAACATTATTTTATTGGCATCAGGACTCCAGTAAGGATGGTCAAAGTTCCATCCTTCAACTGGTATTTTTGTGTCTATTTCTTCTGTGAGATGTTTAACGGCTTCAATATTTATTAAAGAAGAAATAGCCTTTGTTTTAAGATCAAGTAGGTAAACGTGTTTATCCTCATATTTTTTGCCTTTAGACTTAAATAAAATTTTATGATTTACCGCAGAATAATCACTGAGTTGTGAACCTTCATACTGATCAATTCTTCCGGAATAGATGTTGTGGATATAAATTATATTATCCGCATTGCTATCGTAAGCCAAAGTTTCATTATCTATCCAAATCGGATGCGCTCCTACGTGGCGTTGAATACCATTAATAGTATTTATAGTGAAAAATTGTTTCGTGGTTAAGTCTTTGACCACAATGTCCATTTTGTTATCGGGTCTAAAAATGGTAAACACCAGTGTTTTGCCATCAGGGCTATCCGGAAATTGATGAAAATAAGAAATAACCGCATCCTCCCCGGCCGGCGATATTAAGCTAAGATTGTTGTCCTGACTAAAGCTTTCAAGTGAAAAAAGCATCGCCAAAACAATACAGATTATATATGATTTCATGTGTTTCTACTTTAAACCATTTTTTAACACCTCTTAAGCATGTCAAAGCAATTTTTAAAAAAAGAGGGTGTGTTTTATAAACTTACGTTGAAGTATAGTACTCATCTTACTAAAAATTATTTTCCGTTTACCATGATATTAAGTGGTGAAAGATTAAATTTAAACTTAAGCTTTGGGTTTTCTTCCTGACTTTGTTTCTAAAGCCATGTCTTTAAGTTTCATACTTATAAAGGAATATAAGTCCTCATATATACTTAAATCCTCATCCCACAAATCAGTGTTGGATAAAACTTTTTTCACAATTTGCTTCTCATCTCCCATCTGCCAAGCGTTTTTAAAAAAAGAAATGATGCCATCATCATCATTTAATGTGACTTCAAAATGGTCATGATGTCCTTTATACAGGTAAATCAAATACGCAAAAGCTGTGGCAAGCCCAATTGGAACCTTATTAAATTTATGGATATAACTTAACAGACTTGGCAAAACGCGCACCTTAAATTTGGATATAGAATTTAGTGAAATATCTTGTAAATAATGCTTGATATATGGATTTTGAAAACGCTCTATAACATCCTTGGCATAGGATTCTAATTCAGCTTTTTCCATTTCAACGGAAGGAATAATTTCTTTAAATATGAGATCCCGAATAAATTGACCTGCCGTTTCATGCTCTATTACATCTTTTACTTTTTTAAAACCATTGATAAGTCCATAACCTACCATAGCGGTATGTGCGCCATTAAGGATTCTAACTTTACGGGTTCTGTACTTTTCAAGGTTGTCGGTAACAATAATGTTGAGTTGAGAAGCGTCTACAAATAATTTCTCTTTTAAAAATTGAGGCCCTTCAATGACCCAAAGATGAAAATATTCTGCATTAACCACAAGTTGGTCTTTAAACCATAGTTGTTTGTGAATTGTGATAATCCTATCTGCCGGATAACCGGGAACTATTCTGTCTACTAATGTATTGCAGAAAATAATATCCTGAGATATCCAATCTTCAAAATCTTTTGGCAATTTCCAATGCCATAAGTATTCAAGAATGCAAGCTTTCAATTTTTCGCCGTTATTTTCTATAAGTTCACAGGGCAAAATAGTTAAACCTTCGGGTGGTTTACCATCAAAAAAGCAAAACCTGTGGTATAGAAACGCTGTGAGTTTAGCCGGAAAGGCACTTGGCGTAAATTTAAAATCCTTATCAGACGGATTAAATTTTATGCCTGCTTCGGTGGTATTAGATACTATAAATTCAAGTTCAGGAATTTCAGCATAGCTAAGGAATGACCGGTAATTATGATATGGATTTACGACCCCATTTACCGAGGTAATGAGCCTGAAATGCTGTATTTTTTTGCCATTTTCAAGACCTTCAAGCATGACATGATATAGACCATCCTGTACGTTTATTAAATCTCCCATGCCTTTCTCTAATGGTTGTACAATCTGTATACCTCCGTTAAAATCTATTTTGTCATTCATGATGTCAAACATCCAGTCCACAAACCCACGAAGAAAATTTCCTTCTCCAAATTGTATGATTTTTACGGGTTTTTTAGCTCCGTTTTTTATCTCGCCTCTATTCAACGTTTTCATATCAGTTTTAAATAGTTAGTATTCTTTAAAGTTTTTTGTAAAATTCATAAATAGTCAGAAATAAGACTAAGAGCAATCGATTGTACAAATAGTTTATAAATTTTAATAGTTTTTTAAAAATTATGATTGTTTAAGATTTATCAGACGATTTTCTGACGATTAACTTAGGCTGAATAACGGTTTTTTTTGGAACAATATCTTTAAAGGAATCCAAAGCGTCAAAAAATAGATTAGCCACCGTAGAGCCCATTTCCAAGGGGTGCTGATCTACGGTAGAAATAGATGGCTCTGTAAAGGATGTAAAAGGTTCATTAGAAAATCCTACAATAGCAACATCTTCTGGTATTCTGATATTGTTTTCTTTGAGTACCTGCATGGCACCTAGTGCACAATAATCACTTGCTGAAAAAATAGCATCAAATTGTATATTGTTCTTTAAAAGGCTTTCAGCATGCTTTCTTCCATCTTCTAAACCTGAGTTGCCGGTCAGTACAAGTCTTTCATCGGAGGATATTCCATGATCGCGTAAAGCATCTAAATAACCTCTGTATCGCTCTTTATAAATTATCAAATTTTGATAAGGCATGAGATAAACAATTCGCCCGCAGCCTTGCTCGATTAAGTGCGATGTAGCCATATAGCCCCCTTGATAATCGTCTATAATTACCTGACTGGTTGCCAATTCATTTGTCGTTCTGTCAAAAAGAATAAGAGGTATATCACTCTTTAGAACATCTAAAAGGTGAGTAAAATCTGTTGTCGTTTTAGATACAGATACAACGATACCATCGACCTGAGCATTTAGAAATGCAGTGATGGCTTTTTTTTCTTTCTCCATATTCTCATAAGACTGACTTACGATGACATGGTAATTTACACCTTCAGCAACTTGCTCTACACCTCTTATTATTGATGAAAAAAAAGCCCTGTCAACAAGTGGGACTAGCATCCCTATAATTTGTGTTTTACCGTTTCTTAATGCAGAAGCTACATTATTGGGTTTATAATTGAGTGATTTAGCCATACTTAGAACTCGTTTTTTAGTTCTATCGCTGATACGCGGATTATCATTTAGTGATCTTGACACTGTTGAGGCCGTAATGTTTAACCTCTGTGCTATATCATGTATGGTTACTTTTTTAGTCTTGGCCATTTTTTTTGAGTTATAATCGCATCAAAAATTATATGATTTATAGCATTATAAATTCAAATACTGGTATTGGATGAAGTACCTATCCCTTTTCCGATAAAAGTTTCTCATTTACAAGCTGTGCAAAATAATCATTAAAATTCGAACAATAATACAATTTTTTGCTCAAGTATTGCACAAAAAGGAAAAATTATTTTAAATACAGAACGACATACAGCACATCTGGCGCAAAATTTGAAACCGGAAGTATTTGTAGAAAAAACTAATATGAGCTTGTTTTGATCATAAGCCGGGATATTTGTATTGATACCAGATGCTCACCAATAACCTATGATCAACAAGGTGTACAGCAGTATAATAAAGCTTATTTTAAAGCTTCTATCTTTAAAAATATGATAAAATCAAACCTTAATACTGTAAAATTTTGTGCTTTTATTTGATATAAATTCAATTAAAAACGCTAAATAAAAAAAGGGTTTTAAATATTTTTTTTGATTTTTTCTTGTTAGAACAATAATTCTTTATTATCTATGCAAACGTTTTCGTTATGCAATCGGTTACACAAATAATTTTAAACGCGATTTTATGAAATTTATCAAGCATTTTTGTATTTTAATATCGGTATTATTTTTTCAGTTTTCATGGAGTAGTCCAAAAGAAAAACCTGATGTCTCAAGTGAGGCACAGTCCTATGGTGTTATTACGGGAGCTGTTTTCGGAGAGGCAGAAAACCCACTACCTGGAACTTCCATTGTCATTAGAAATATTAATTTAGGCACAGTAACCAATCTGGAAGGCAGATTTCAGTTACGTAATGTACCGGTTGGAACACACAAGCTTGAAATTATTTATATAGGGGCTGTTTCTCAGGCCATAGATGTTGAGGTGAAAAGCAATGAAAACCTTGACCTGGGTAAAATTGTATTGAAAGAAGAGGTAAATGAACTTGGCGAAGTTATTGTTACTGCCTCGATTGAAGGTCAACAAAGGGCCTACAACCAACAAAAAAATTCGGATCAAATTAAAACTATTGTCTCGGCTGATTTAATCAACCAATTTCCGGATATAAATGTAGCCGAGGCTCTACAACGTGTAACCGGTGTCAATATTGATAGAGATTTGGGTGAAGGAGCAAACATAAGAATTCGTGGTACACCAAGTAATTATACGACAATAAGTATTGATGGTGCACAACTACCAAATACCGATGGCGATACACGTACAGAATCCTTAGACCTCATCCCCGCAGAATTATTAGCCACAATGGAAATCACAAAGGCGCTGCTTCCTGAAAATGATGGTGATGCTATTGGTGGTGCTGTAAACCTAAAAACGCCAACAGCTACAAGTTCAAAAGGAAAAATAAAAATCTCTGCAGCTGGGGGTTACACGACAATAAATGACCGTGAAACCTACCGAACAAAAGTAAAATTTAATAAACGTTTTCTTGATAAAAAACTTGGCTTAATTGTGGGTGGTAGCTATTATAATAGAAATAGTGGTGAAGACAGAATAAATGGATTATGGCAAAGAGTTAATTCAGGAATTGGTGATGAAGAAGAACTCATTACAGCTTTAACTGAAATCCAGGTCAGGCCTAGACAAAATGTAAGAGACAGAATGGGTGGTAATATTACCTTAGATTATAAATTTTCTGAAAATTCTGAAATTTTTCTGTCAACTACCTACACTTATCTCAGGGATAAAAATAACAGATACAGAACGCGTTATAGATCCAGACAAGAGTTTCCGGAAGTTGGTAATCCCTTACTTGCTGGTTTTCCAAATGGAAGAGGAAGACTGCAAAAAGATAATGCAGATCAGGATAGAAGACGAAATAACCTAACCATCTCCTTTGGTGGAAATCACTTAATCAACAAGAAAAATAAGTTAGACTACGGGCTAAGTTTTTCAGATTCACGACGAAATGAAACTGCCATTAGGAGTGTATTTGCCAGAAATGGTCTGCAATTTGAGATTGACCTGTCTGACCCTACTTTTCCGCAATATAATCCGTTTTTGACAAATGCTGAAGGCGAACGAGTGGCCTTTGATGAAACTGATATCACTGAATACGGATTTTTAGGCTATCAATTAGAAAATCCCATTGAGATAGAAGGAACAAATCTTTCGGGCTTTGCCAATTATGAGATCCCATTTAAAGTTGCAGGTAAAATAAATTCTAAATTGAAATTTGGAACAAAAGTACGCTTGCAGGAAAATTCCAGAAGAAGAAACAATAGACAATACCAACCTTATTTAGGTAATTTCAATCTTGATCAAGTAGCTGGTCCCGACCAGGGAGATATCCTTGACGGTCAATACACCTTAGGTCAGTTCCCTTCTCCCAGCCGGATGGAAAGGCACTTTAACCAAAATTCAGAATTATATGTTTTTGATCAAGATGAAAGTCAATTTAATGCACTATCAAATTCTTATGATGCTCAGGAAGATATATTTGCAGCCTATGTACAGGATAAATTAGATTTCGGAAAACTCTCTGCTGTGTTTGGTTTTAGATATGAAATAACTCAAGCAAGTTATCAGTCTAATTTGGTGGAACGAAATTTTGGAGTATTAACCTCTACACCAATTCGAGGCAACTTTACATATGACTTTTTACTACCGAGTATTAGTACCAAATATAAGTTAAACCCCAGAACAAACATCAGATTATCCTTTTTTGAGTCCTTTGCAAGACCAAACTTTAGAGCATTGATTCCCGGAGAAATTGTAAATTTTGCTTCACAAACTGTAAGAAGAGGTAACCCTGGGCTTCAACCTGCTTTCTCAAGAAACATAGATTTTATGTTAGAACATTATTTCAAAAAAGACGGAACCATTACCTTTGGTATATATTACAAAAACATTGAAAATTTTATTTTTCAGCAACGACGATTTGTTACCGATAATCCCTTGTTAGAAAACTTTCAACTCCTTCAATTTATCAATGGCGATGTAGCCGATGTCCTTGGCTTTGAAGTTACTGCTGCTAAAAAGTTTACATTTTTACCCGGTTTTCTTAACGGGTTTGGTATATATGCTAATTATACATATGTTGATAGTAGTAGCTCATTTTCCGGAGAAGCTATAAATGATGAAACAGGGGAAGCTGAATTTATTACAAGAGATGACGTGCCCTTTGTAGGGCAAGCAGACCATACCTGGAATGCCGCCTTCTATTATGACAAGGGTAAATTTAGTGCCAGAGCAAGTTTAAATTATAATGGTGACTCTTTCGTAAGTTATGACGTTGATTCATTTTTTGACTTTATTTTGGAAGAACGCTACCAACTCGATGCCAACGCCTCTTACAAAATTAAAGATAATATGACACTCTTTCTTGAGATTCAGAATCTGCTAGACGCTCCCGTAGTAGAATATCAGAGAGATAGAAGCAGAATTAGTGAATATAAAATATTTGGAACTTTTGCCAGACTTGGTGTAAAATATAAATTTTAATTATGAAACCTGAAATTATGAGACCAATTAATATCATATTTAAATTTTTAATTGTTTTAAGTTTATTTGGCTTGATGAGTTGTGAAGATGATGATGATGAATCTCTACCTGACCCTACGTACGATGCCCCTATCATAACTCTAGGTGACAATTCAATTTTGGATGGTTCAAGCTTAGAATTATTTGTTGGACAAAGCATAATCTACAGCGAGATCAACATTACGGGAAGTGTTGGACTAACAAGCTTTAAAGTTTTAATAGATGGTGAAGAAGAGCAGAGTCAGGAATTTATTGGTAATACCGGTCAAATTGAAACCTCTTTTGAGTTTGAAGTCCCCGGGGATTGGATAGACACTACAAGACAACTTACTTTTGTAGCCGAAGATGTCTTAGGTCAAGTAACTGAAGCTAATGTAGATGTTTCTGTTGGTACAGTTACACCGCAATATGATATTGAAAATGTAGAACTCAATGGTCAGGAGTTCAAAAGAATCACCGGTACAATCAACATAAATGAAACCTTGGATAATAATTCCCTTTGGATTATTAAAGATTCTGTACAAGTTGCTCAACAAATAAAATTAACCATTACAGAAGGCACACAGATTTTTGCAGAAACCGACTTAACAATTTTATACGTCAATCAACTCGCAGAAGTAGATTGGCAGGGCACGGCTACCAATCCAATCGTATTTAATTCTTTGGCTAATGCGCCTGGACAAGGTCCGGGTGACGATTCTCCCGGGCAGTGGAGAGGGATAAGAATAGATGGTGATGGTCCCGGCTCAAACTCCGGAATAATAAGATATCTCAGGCAAATGTATGCCGGATTTGGTTCTGACGGTGAAAACGCCTTTAGATTAGATAATGTTGGCAGTGGCACAACGATTGAATATGTGCAGGTCTATAAAAATGACCAAAGGGCTTTCAGATTAAATGACGGTGATGTTGGCTTAAAATATGCAATATCTACAAATGGAGCGGGAACAGGATTTAGAATGGATGATGATTGGAATGGTACCGGGCAATTTTGGGTGGTCAACCATGACATAAATGCAGGTAATGCCATAGAAGGTCGCGAGGGTAATCCTGTATTAAGTAATATAACCATATCAGGTGTGGGTTTTAATAGTCCCGGTGATACACCTGATGATGGTTTTAGAATTAGAAATGGTGGTAATGCCAGGATATATAATGCCGTTTGTGTAGGAGTTGACCAGAGTCTTAGGTACAGTGGTGGCTCTGAACAAGGCGTAGCCAATGGTGTAAGCTTTTTCAGGGACTCTGCAAGTTTTAATAATATTGAAGATGACGGAACCGGATTTCATCCTTCTGCAGCCTTTTTTAATCCAACAAGTCCTGATTATGAGCCTGTATTCAACAATTCTATAGAACTGTTTGAAATTACAGATTCTTACGTTGGTATAAGTACACTAAACAGTTCCTCTGCAGGTACTTTGGGCTCATTTTTTACAGATGTTAATTATATTGGCGCCGTAGAACCCGGTAATGACTGGACTGTGGGATGGTGCCTTAATCTAGATGGTACAATAAGACAATAATTATAAAACAATATAATAATGCATAGACTATTAAAGTATAAAGTAAATAAAGATTTGATGAAGCAGATGTCTATGGCTTTCGTGTTTTTAGTTTTTTGTTCCTCATGCGAAGCCCAATCTAAAAAATTGGATATTTCTGAGAAATACAAAAGCAAAATAGAAAACTCTCTGGCCAAAGGTATAGATCATGCTGCTACGGTTTGTCTGGACGACAATGGAAAAGCCAGAGGAGACTACGAATTGGTTTCAGGGGAATGGACGGAGTATGAACCGGCCTGGCACACAGGACAACTCATCAAAGGTCTGCTAGATGCATACAAAGTGACTAAAAGCGAAAAAGCGCTGCAGCACGCCAAAAAAGCAGGCGATTGGTGGGTAACGCTTCAATTTCCTAAAGGGCATCCATTAGAAGGTTACATGAATGCAGTACATGGAGACAAAGTAGGAGATCTCATTAATACTACAACAATCACCGATGGGACACCCGGATTGTTTCAGCTTACCAGAATAACAGGTGATGATAAATATGCAGATGTGGCCACATCTGCCGGTAAATGGATTTTAGACAATCTATACGTCAAAGAACATAAATTGAGTTACAATATTGTAGATCCCAAGACCGGAGAAATTTGGAAAGATAAAAGTCCACATGATCAACATCAGAATGACCCCATAACCATTAAGCAAGTGGCCAGACCTAATGCTGAGGGCTACCTCTGGAAAGATATGTATGAGCATACCGGAGAGGAACGCTATAAAGAAGCCTACTTAGAAATATGCGATGGACTGCTTGAAAAACAAAGCGATAATGGTTTTTGGATGGATTTTGAACCCAATAACCCTAAAACGGGTAAAATTCACGCCCGCTTTAATACTTGGAATGCCGAAGCTTTACTCGAAGCTTATGATTTAACCAACGATAAAAAGTATCTTGAAGGAGCACTAAAAAACGGACGCGGTCTGGCAAAAATTCAGGATAAAAATGGTGTGATCTATTACAGGAGTTTCACCGATGGGAGCGCAGATAAAAGGTCACCTTGTGGCTCAGGAACATCTTTTGCGGGCATATTATGGTTAAGATTATATCAACTTGGGCATGACGAATTTAAAAATAACATCACAAAAGTATTAGATTTTACACTTAAAAACCAATTTCCTGAAGACCATGGTGATAAAAGCTTGGCCGGCGGTTATTTTGAAATGCGACTCAAACCAAAAAAAGGCAAAATTAAACTCATATACAGAGATATAGCAACGGCCTTTGGTTTAAGATTTTTAAGTGAAATTTATCAATCTGAATTTATGTAATGGCATAATCAGATAGAGTTTATTATAACAAATGACAATGAAATTATTGAAAAAAACAGAACTTATGAAAATTTACAGTATTAAAATGGTTTTGCTATCACTCCTTTGTATTACAATATTTAGTTGTGAAGAAGACGGTATTACAAGAGGTGAAACCATCAGGATATTTGAACGGGGACTCCCTGTAAGTGTTGGTCCGGAAGGCTTTAATTCCACATTTAGCTATTATAATACATCACCGGAAAGTCCGGATGGTGAATTATTGTTTTATGTAAAAATTCTAACCCAACAAGTGGAGAGAAACACCCCTTTAAATGGAGAGTTACGTGTGACAACTACAGATTTAACCGAAGATAGATTAGTGGCCGAACTACAAAATTTTAGAGTACATAACGGCGTGAATGCTCAATGGTTGGATAATAATCGAATAGCCTACTTTTCGGATGGTAAGATTCACATCGCAAATCTCAAAGGGGAACAACTTATTACACCCTTCGAAGCCTTTAGTATTGGCCATTCGCCTTTTGAAGATAAAATTTTATATACCGCAATTTCGCCTGAAACAGATCTTTATACCATTTATGAATACGACACCTTAAGCGATGAGCATAGAAAAATTGCAGATGCTGCTACGTTTAGTGATATTACCAATCAGTTTTTTATTAATGATCCCAGAGACATGGAGGATAGAAGAATACGACATCCTAAATATAGTCCTGATGGTTCAAAAATAGCCTTCAGAATTGACTTAGGCGATGGTGAGATCAACAACCACCTTGTTACTATGAATATTGATGGTGGAGACATCATATATTTCGGCCCAAAACCAATGCACTTTGCATGGTTTGATAATGAATCAATGATGGGACACGACAATCAAATAGATGACGGTCAGCCCAACGATAAAAGCGCTAGACGCTGGACATTGGATGGCGAATTTATTGAAACGCTCACAGGTGTGGGTAATCATCTGTCGGTAACCCAAGACCGAGAGTTATACGCAACAGAATCCTGGTATAACAATAATCCTGTTATACTGAGATTGTACAGAAAAGGTGAAATAACACCGGCATTGGAATTGGAAGTATCCGTCGATAACCAAACGGTATGGGAACTCGGAAATCATGTAAACCCTGCATTTTCGAGAGATGGCAAACGTCTTTACTTTCATAACAATACCGGACTAGGTGTTTCTCAGGCCTATATGATAGTACTCCCTGAGAATTTAGAGCGTATGTGACGAGAGTACCTATAAATAAATTAACTTAAGGCTGAGCTGTAGAGTTATAAAAACGAACTAATTTTAATATTTAACACAACGCCTCAGGGCATTTTACCTAAAATTCTGCTGAAATTGTCATACATTTAACTCAAGAAGGTGGGATGTCTCGATAGCTATTGAGACGACTTCCATATTTGAATTCGCCTATGCAATGGAGTGGTTCATAGTTATACTGCCAGGACTTCGGGATTCAAATTTGAGTTCCACTAATAGGTTTTAATTATCATGGTTGTACTTTTGATGTTTAAAAGTGTTTACGCAAATAAAGATAAACGGTGTATTATTTGCCGGCATTTGATTTTCGTTTCTTATGTGTTAATTTTATGTGTTTTGCTTATGGCTTGTCAATCCAACATAACACAGGACGATAGAGCACTTTACAAGTTTAATTTCGAAAATAAAAGCGACTTAACTCATTTTAAAGCTGAAACTCAGATAAATAATTCTGAAATCAAACTTGTAGATAAGGCTTTAGACATAGATGCCATTAAAGGGGCTACTGTCTGGTTTAAAGAAAAATTATACGCCCCGGTTCAGATTGAATATAACGCCGTTGTAGTTGACAAGGGCGGGCCGAATGATCGGGTAAGCGATTTAAATTGTTTCTTTATGGCCATAGACCCCATTTGCCCGTCTGATCTATTAAAATGCCCCGATAGTTTAAGAACCGGAAAATTCAGAGATTACCACAGGCTGAGGACGTATTACGTTGGCTACGGCGGTCACGACAATACTAAAACCCGGATGAGACGATACCCGGGTTATTCCGGTAAAAGGCCACTATTGCCCCAACATGATTTAGGTCATCCTGAACTCATAATTCCAAACGACACCATTAGGGTAACTATAAAGGTCAATAAAGACAATATTTCTTACAGCCATAACGGTAGGCTTATATTTGAAATGAAAGATGAACTGGCATACAACGAGGGCTGGTTTGCTTTCAGAACAGTGAGAAATCATATGAGGATCTTAGACTTTAAGGTTTCTCAGATTACAAATTAGATCAAGTGGTAAAATTTTTATCAGTTATGCGATGTCATTCAGAACAATGTAAATTTCCGGTCATTTTAGTCATCGTTATTTTATGCTTCTGCGCTTGTACTAAATCTGAAAAACCAAGCAAAAAAGTCAATACACCCCCGAATATTTTATGGATAACCAATGAGGACATGAGTCCCAGATTGGGTGCTTATGGAGATAGCATCGTAAGTACACCTTTTTTAGATGCATTTTACAACGAATCCTTAAAGTTTACCAATGCCTTTAGTGTTTCAGGGGTTTGCTCACCGAGCCGATCCAGCTTAATCACGGGTATGTATCCTACATCCTACGGTGCACAACACATGCGTACCTTAAGAAGAACATCAGCCATTGATAAAATTACAGACCCGGGGCTGTTAGCCATTCCAACCTACGAAGCTGTACCTCCGGTTGGAGCCATCACTCTCGCAGAAATTTTAAGAAGAAACGGTTATTACACGACTAATAACAGCAAAACCGATTACCAGTTTAAAACACCTATAACCGCCTGGGATGAAAATGGTAAAAAAGCCCACTGGCGCAACAGACCAAATAAAAATCAACCTTTCTTTTCAGTGTTTAATACCATGATGACCCACGAATCAAGGGTGTGGAAAAATGCAGATTTACCGCTTCTCATTGATCCTGAAGCTATTACTGTCCCTCCTTATTATCCGGATAATGAAGTGGTGAGAAAAGATATGGCCATTCATTACAGTAATATCATCCGAATGGATTCTATTGTTGGAAAAATACTCCATGATTTGGAAGCAGATGGTTTGGCAGACAATACCATAGTCTTTTACTTCAGCGATCATGGCGACGGCTTGCCAAGAATGAAAAGATGGACTTACGATTCGGGCATTAAAGTCCCTCTGGGCATAAGAATACCAAATTCGAAACAAGCTGGTCAAGAAACAGACCGTATGCTAAGCTTTGTCGATTTTGCGCCTACGGTTTTGTCCCTTGCAGGAATCACCATTCCCGATAGCATGCAAGGCAAGGCTTTTTTGGGTGATCAGGAAAATGAGCCTCGAGAATACATTTTTGCCAGCCATGACAGGATGGATCCTTCTCTACATTGCATACGGACGATAAGAGATAAACGCTATAAGTACATGAAAAATTTTATGCCTGAACGTCCTTACATTCAGTTTTTACCCTATCGAGATCAAATGCCACTAATGCAGGAAATTTTAACGATGAAAGCTGATGGCACGGCTAACGATATTCAAAGTCTTTGGTTGGCAGATACCAAGCCCAAAGAAGAGCTTTATGATTTAGAAAATGACCCTCATGAGATTAACAACTTAGCTGAAAAACCCGATTATTTTCAAATCAAAAAAAGATTAAAAACAGCACTTGAACAATGGATCTCAGACAATGACGATCCGCTAACCTTACCGGAAACCGAACTTATCAAAAAGCTTTGGCCACCAAATGGCACTCAACCGCAAACAGGAAAGGTTAGTTTTGAGAAAAAGGATGAATTATTACATCTTAA
>Ga0209931_1000238_pt1 | contig 32830 bp, 29 predicted proteins | sample SalPonR1_B_D1_MG_FD_185697 | JGI IMG/M metagenome (GOLD analysis project Ga0209931, IMG submission 185697) | Salt pond soil microbial communities from South San Francisco under conditions of wetland restoration - Salt Pond MetaG R1_B_D1_MG... ...
TTAACGTAAAAAAAGGACGTTGTTGCTGGTTGGCAATAATTTGGGCTAATGTAGTTTTACCCACACCAGGAGGGCCCCATAAAATAAAAGAAGGAATATTTCCCGATTCAATAGCCTTTCGTAAAATCGCATTTTCGCCTACCAGGTGTTCTTGTCCTATATAATCTTCAAGGTTCTTCGGTCGCATCCGGTCTGCTAAAGGTTGGTTTATGGCCATAAATAATTCTTTCTTATTTTTGGATCAATATTTGATTGTTTTATTAAGCTAAACATTTTTATTTATTCAGCGTAAAACAAATATGTTTGCATTACAAAAATAAACTTTTTTAATCGTTTTTTTATGAATCAAGCTAAAACCTAAAAACTATGAAAAAAAACAAATCCCTAACCAAAATTATTACATTTTCTTTCATGATTCTATTTTCATCAACAACCATGGCGCAATTTAGCCAGGTTGGTGCTTTTATGGCTGGAAGTGCCGAAGATGCAGAAAAATTATTTGAAGCCTATATATCACCTTATGCTAATGGTATGGGAGCCGGATTAAGCGCCGGGTGGTATAATACGGCTAAATCACATAAGTTAGGCGGTTTTGATGTAACAGTAACCTTAAATACCGCTATTATTCCTTCAGCAGATAAAACTTTTGATCCAACAGTATTAGGAATAGGTGAAGGTAGTTCTCTTATTTCAAGAGTAGAATTTGCAGATAATCAATCTCCAACTGCAGCTGGCAAAAAAGAAACCGGTTCACAAGTTACTTATTATACGGATATAAATGATACAGAATATGAACTGGCTTCTTTTAACCTACCTAAGGGCTCAGGATTTGGTTATACGCCAACACCAATGATTCAACTTGGCCTTGGAACAGTAAAAGAAACCGATCTTATTGTTCGATATTCTCCTGAATTAAGTATTGGTAGTGGAGGAAAAGTTGGATTGTGGGGTGTAGGTGTAAAACATAGTATTAAGCAATGGATTCCCGCACTGAAAAGGTTACCTGTACTGGAGATGTCTGTAATGGGAGGATACACCAAACTTACATCAACTACAGATATTAACTTTATGCCATCTTTTTATGAAGGATATGCTGATTATATTGAGGATATTCCTTCTTATTATAATAATCAACAAATGCTATTAGATGTTAGTAATATTACAGCTAATCTTTTAGTTTCTGCCAATTTACCGATAATTTGTATTTACGGAGGTGTTGGTATCAGTTCTAGTACAACCAATTTAAAACTTGCCGGCAATTATCCTTTTCCAAGAATTCAAGATGAGCAAATAATTGTTGATGAACATTCTGCACAAAAAGATCCTGTTGATATTTCCATTAAAAGTAAAGACGGGAGTGTAACCAAGCCGAGGTTAAATGCCGGGTTTAGACTTAAATTTGCAGTAGTAACATTACATTTCGATTATACGTATGCCGATTATTCCATTGCCACGGCAGGATTGGGTGTAACCCTGCGATAAAATTTTAGTTTTATATAAATAAAAATCCCGCTATAGTTTTAGCGGGATTTTTAATATTTTAATAAATACTTGTATTATTTTGAATACTCAGTAATATCGGTAGCAATTTTAAGTACCTTTATGGAGTTTCCGTCTTCATCCAAAATAGGAGTATAAGTAGCCACAAAAACATATTTTTTACCTTCAAACTCAACACTCTCCGTTTCTTTCTTGGTAATTCCGTTGCGTAAGTCATTCCAAAATTGCTCGTTTTCTTTCAGTTGTGCTTTTGTAAGCTTCATATTGTCTGTATGATGCGTACCGATTAGCTGATCTCTTGTTGTACCAACCAGTTGTAAATAGTTGTCATTTACAGAAATGATACGCCCTTCTAAATCGTACTCTATTACTAAATTCGCCCGATTCAGTGCATCTAATAACCCTTGCATTTCGCCACTTCTTCGTGCAGCTTCCTCTTGTGTGGCTTGTAACTCTTCCATATTTTGGCGCATTTCTTCTTCTTGTGCAGCCATTTCCTCACTTTGTTGTTGCGATTGTTCTAACAATTGATTCGTTCTGATGTTAATTTTTGTAGTCGATATGGTAGAAGCAATACTTTCTCCAACCTCTTCAACAAATTTAATTACATGGTCATCAAATTCATTAAATCCGGCCAGTTCAACCACACCAAATATTTCATCATTTACTTTTAAAGGAACAATAAGTAGCGCATTAGGAACAGATTCTCCTAACCCGGAAGTGATATTAATATATTCATCCGGCAAATCGGTCATGTAAATGGTTTTTTGTTCCTGAACACAACGCCCAATCAAACCTACTCCAAAATCAATCCGTTTTTCCATATATTTGCGCCGCTCGTAAGCATAGCAAGCTAATAATTCAACAAATTTATCCTTTTTGTCATCATCATTTATGATAAATAAACCACCCTGGTTGGCATCAATATATTTAACCAGGTTGCTGATAATGTGATAAGCAAATTCATGCATATCATCTGTATTTTGGCGCAAAATTTCACCGAATTTGGCCAAACCTTGAGTTGCCCAGTTTTGCTTCTGATCTTCTATTTTACGTTTTTCTTCTTGTTCTCTGGCAATTTTTAGGCTTTTACGCATTTCTAATAAAGAATTGCCTAACACATCTTTATCGCTAAGCAATTCAAACTCTTTATCTAAATTTCCTTTACCAATTTCCTGGGCAAATTCAGCCGTTTTATTAAGGCCGTCGATCAGGGTATTTACCGATTGATTCATTTGTCCTATTTCGTCTTGTAATTTTATATTAACTTTTTTCGATTCGTCAATATCTCCTTTAGCTAAATCACTTAAAACTTTGGTTGTTTTTACCACAGGTTTAGAAATACTATAGGCTATTATCCATATAATAATAGCAATTAATAATAACCCAACGAGCCCAACAAAAATGGATTTACGAAGGGTTGCTTTTGATTCTTCCATAATTACATTTACCGGTACTGCAAATGCAAACGACCAGGGTGTTGGGCTTTCACCAATATATACAGGAGCAAATGAAATCCAATATTCTTTTCCATCTTCACCTGTTATCGTGTGGACAAAATCTTTACCATCTTGAATATTAGCAATTAATTCAGAGGTCTCAATTTTTTCTCCCAAATCTTGTTCAATAAATTTGCCCACTAGGTCTTGATTATTGTGAGCTATATATTGTCCATTAAATGCAATTAGAAAAGCGTAGCTTTGATCAATCGGATGGATGTTTACAATTAAATCCTGAAAACGCTGTAAGGGTAAATCAAACCCTGCCATACCCACGGCTTTATTTTCATCTAAAATTGGAACAGTAACACTGGTTTCAAGTATTTCTTCTTCTCCTTGCTGGTAGGCAAAAAAATATGGATCCATTATATATTCTACCTTTTTATCCATAATATCATAATAAGCACCACGAGTAAAACCAGGTATCGTGTCCAGGATCTCTTCTTTATAGAGAATTTGCCCGCCCATTCGATAATAGGTTAATCGTAACCTACCATGAGGTTTATCCCAGTCAGGCCAAAGCGCACTTAATTCCCAGTTATACCAGGTAGATAAAAAGTTTGGATTTTCTTCGATTAAATGCAGAAGCATCTCTTTATGTATCTCTTTTCGATTTTGCGGGTCAAGATTTTTATAACCTTTGGATACATCTGCTAGTGCTCGGGCCATATTCATATCCACATTCAAATCTGCTTTCACATAATTGGCATATTCGCTAGCATAAGTATCGGTTAGTTCTTTAGCATTGTCAATGGAAATACTATTTAATTTTAAACTCACATAACCTAACGCTAAAGCATAAATTATGGAAGATACTGAAAGAATATAAACCAGCATCTTTGTTTTAAGATTCATTTTCATTCTCATGGGATTGTATCTTTATAGTTTAGGTAAAAAAATCTTTAACCAGAAAAATACTCTATTTCAAGCACACAATGTATAAAAAAAATATCATTTTTGAAAACGAATAAATAAAATGGAATGAAAAGGGTAGAATAATAAATAAAATGTTAATAAATCAGCCATAAATATTTATTAAAAAATGTAAATAAAATGTTTTCTTAGCATAAATGTTTACGAAATAATAAAACTATGATATTAGCACGTATTGACTGGGTTATTGTTTTTTCGTTTTTTACTCTTTCATTAGTTATTGGTATCTATTCCTCTAAAAAAGCTGGAAAAAGTGCCTCAGAATTTTTCCTCTCAAACCGAAATATGCCTTGGTGGTTATTAGGTGTATCGATGGTAGCTACCACTTTTTCGTGCGATACACCTAATCTGGTAACCGACATTGTGAGACAAGAAGGAGTATATGGTAACTGGGCTTGGTGGGCATTTTTACTTACGGGTTTGCTTACTGTTTTTATTTATGCCAAATTATGGCGACGTTCGGGTGTAATGACCGACCTTGAATTTTATGAAATTCGCTACAGCGGTAAAATTGCTGCTTTTTTACGTGGTTTCAGAGCTATTTACCTTGGGGCATTATTCAACATTTTTATCATAGCTACTGTTTCGTTGGCATTAATTAAAATAAGCGCTGTAATGCTTCAGTGGACCCCTGTAAAAACAATTCTCATTGCTTCTGTTATTACCGTAATATATAGTGCTCTCGGTGGACTACGAGGAATTTTATTAACTGATTTTTTTCAATTTATCATGTCAATGGCAGGGGCTGTTGGTGCTGCTATTATTGTATTAAAAATGCCCGAAGTAGGCGGAATGGAAGGGTTGGTTAATCACCCCGAAGTTGTTCCCAAACTTAGATTTTTACCTCAATTTTCAGACACTGAAGCTTTAATTACTTTACTGGTTTTACCGCTTGCTGTTCAATGGTGGAGTGTTTGGTATCCTGGAGCCGAACCCGGTGGTGGCGGATATATTGCTCAACGGATGTTGTCGGCACGTAACGAAAAAGGAGCTGTTAAAGCTACTCTATTTTTTAATGTAGCTCATTATGCATTGCGTCCATGGCCATGGATAATTGTTGCTTTAGGATCTGTAATCATATTTCCTGATCTGTTAAGTTTGCAACAGACCTTTCCTAATATCGATCCACAGTTTGTTAAGCACGACTTAGCTTACCCTGCGATGCTTTCTATGTTACCCAAAGGATTATTAGGATTGGTGGTGGCCTCACTCATAGCAGCTTACATGTCAACCGTTTCAACACAATTAAACTGGGGTGCTTCTTATCTTGTAAATGACTTTTACAAAAGATTTGTTAACCAACAAGCATCCGAAAAACAACTGGTAAGAGCTGGTAGATTATTTACCGTACTTTTAATGATATTGGCCGGTTTATTTACTCTTTTATTAAGCAATGCATTACAGGCTTTTCACATTATTTTACAAATTGGAGCAGGAACTGGTTTAATTTTTATTTTAAGATGGTTTTGGTGGAGAGTAAATGCGATAACAGAAATTACTGCAATGGTTGTTTCATTTGTTGTAGCCTTATTCTTACAATTTATTTATCCTTATTTTGGTTTTCAACCTATCTCCGGACCGGTACAAATGGTAATCGGTGTTTTTATTACCTCGATTGCATGGTTATCGGTTGCTCTTTTAACAAAACCTACGGATGATGAAACTTTATTTAAATTCTATAAACTGGTTAATCCCGGTGGACCGGGATGGAGAAAAATTAGAAATAGAGCAAAACATAAAGGAATTGATTTAAGCGGTAACTCCGGAAAAGGCTGGGATGTGCCTACGGGAATAGTATGTATGGTGTTGGGTGCTTTTGCCATATACTCAGCACTTTTTGCTACGGGTTACTGGATTTATGGAGAATTTCTCCAGGCTATAATTTTAACTTCTGTATCTATTTTAGCTATCTTTGCGCTGTTAAGAATCTGGAGTAAACTAAAAATACAATAATTTATGGATATAACATTACTAGTACTTGCAGCAGGTATGGGAAGCCGTTATGGAGGATTAAAACAACTCGACCAGGTAGGGCCTAACGGAGAAACCATTATTGATTATTCTGTATATGATGCTATTGAAGCCGGTTTTACTAAAGTTGTTTTTATTATCCGAAAAGATATAGAAAAAGAGATGAATGAATTGTTGTTTAAAAAATATAGACAAAAAATTAAGATAGAATATGTATTCCAGGAGTTAGAAAATGTACCGGAAGGAATAAAAATTCCGAAAGACAGAGAAAAGCCCTGGGGAACAGGGCATGCTGTGTTAATGGCTAAAGATATTATTCATGAACCTTTTGTAGTAATTAATGCTGATGATTTTTATGGAAAAGGAGCTTTTAAAGTGGTAGCCGATTATATTCGTAGCCAAAAAGATAATTTGATTGGAAAATATTGTATGGCTGGTTATTTATTAAAAAATACTTTGTCTGAATATGGTACGGTTTCGCGCGGTGTATGCAAAGTAAATGATAACAATGAACTGGTTGATATTACAGAAAGAACAAAAATAGGTTGGCAAAACAGTAAAATAGTAGCTAATATTGAAGAGGGTGAAATATCCTTTACGGGGGACGAATATGTATCCATGAATTTTTGGGGATTTACTCCAGATGTTTTTCCTGAGTTAGAGTCAGAATTCAAAAAATTTATTCAACACAACAAAAACAATCCCAAAGCCGAATATTTTATTCCCAGCATCGTAAGTCATCAAATGGAAAAAGAAAAAGCAACAGTTAAAGTATTGCAAGCTAACAGCCAGTGGTTTGGGGTCACATATAAAGAAGATAAGCCGGTGGTTATTAAAAAAATAAAGGAATTAACCAAAGCAGAAGAATACCCGCAACAACTTTGGGATGCATAAAACTAAACATATATAATATCCCGGATTTTAATTTTTCCGGGATTTTTTAATGATGGAATCTGTTCGTTTAATTTTTAAGCAATTTAATCTAAAAGGAACTTTTAAAAGCGCTTGCCGTTATGGTTCTGGTCATATTAACGAAACTTTTTTAATTCATACAAAAGAAAAAGAACATCCAAACTATATTCTACAAAAGAACAATCCCAATGTTTTTGAAGATATTCCTAAAATGCTCCAAAATATTGCAGAGATAACTGATTATCTTCAAATTAAACAACCCAAAACCCAAAAGCTGCAATTATTTAAATCCCCCGAAGGGAATCATTTTGTTATCGACTGTAATTCACAATACTGGAGTGCTTATAATTTTATTGATGGTGTAAGCTATGATTTAGTAAAAAATGAAAAACAAGCAAAGGAAGGAGGGAAGGCTTGGGGCAATTTTCTTGCTCAATTAATTGATTTTCCTATCCATAAATTACACATAACGCTTCCGGGTTTTCATGATTTGCGGTTGCGTTTAACACAGTTTCATGAAGCTTTGCAAACAGGGATTCAACAAAGAGTAGATAATAATACTGCGCTTATTGCATTTATTCGAAGCCGTGAAAATAAAATGTTTGATTACCAACAAAGTTTATTTTGCTCAGAAATCCCTAAAAGAATAACGCATAATGATACTAAATTCAATAATATTTTATTTAATAATAAAGATCATTATTTATGTGTTATAGATTTAGGGACCATTATGCCCGGTTATATCCATTACGATTTTGGGGATGCCATACGTACCGTATGCAATACTTCACTCGAAGATGAAAAGAACTTACATAAAACAAATTTTAACCTGTCATTTTTTAACGTTTTTGCCAAAGGATACCAAATGCATGCAAAACCACATTTATTGGCTCAGGAGCTAAAATATTTGCCTTTTTCGCCATTATTTATGGCCTATCTCATTGGATTACGTTTTTTTACGGATTATTTGCAAAATGATAAATATTTTAAAACCCAGTATCCGGAACATAATTTACAGCGTGCAAAAGTTCAGTTCCAATTACTTTACGAAATGGAAAAAAATATAGAAACGATGAAAGGAATCATTCAGGATATCTTATGATTTAAATAATTTGATACAATTCGCACAATTTTTGCAGTTGTTATTAAAAAATGCGTATATTTATTAACCATTCGAAAATGCTAATATGAGACAAAAAAATTTTTATACGTTATTTTTGGTGATCACTATTTTTTTCGTTTCTGCTTTACCGGTAAAAAACACCTTTTCCGACAAATACGAAAAAGTGAGACAGCGAATGGTACGCGACCAGGTTGTGGCCAGAGGAATTAAGAACCAAAAGGTTATTCAGGCGATGCTTAATGTTCCACGCCATTTATTTGTCCCCACTAATTATGAACGAATGGCCTATGAAGACCGCCCTTTGCCTATTGGTGCAGGACAAACCATTTCACAGCCGTATATTGTTGCTTTAATGACAGAAACACTTGAGCTGAATAAAAATATGAAAGTCCTTGAAATTGGAACGGGTTCGGGTTATCAATCGGCTATTCTGGCAGAAATTGTCAACGAAGTGTATACCATAGAAATTATTGAATCATTAGGCAAAAAAGCTAAAAAATTATTATCCGGTTTAGGCTATGATAATGTTCACGTTAAAATTGGTGATGGTTACAAGGGATGGCCGGCAAAAGCTCCTTTTGATGCCATTATAGTAACTTGTGCTCCCACAGATATTCCACAACCACTCAAGAAACAACTCAAAGAAGGAGGTAGAATGATTATTCCCGTTGGAGGAAGCATTGTACAAGAATTAGCACTTTTAGAGAAAAAAGCCGGCACATTAAAAAAGAAAGTAGTAGCCCCTGTGCGATTTGTTCCTATGGTTCGTAAAGACGGGAAACAATATTGATTAGGCTTTTATTTTCTTTTAACTTTGCCTTTTATAAAAGTTATTGCTAATAATCTAAAAATTTTGTTGTGGTTTTACATAATAACAATACGAAAAGTTTTTGGTATCCGCTTGATAATGCAGCTAAAATTTATCCCGCCATCCAAACCGATGAGCTCACAAATGTTTACAGAATAGCTGTTGTGTTAAAAGAAAGAGTAAAGATTGCACATCTGATAAATATTATTCCAACATTAGAAAAAAGGTTTCCTTATTATAAAGTAACCTTAAAAAAAGGTTTTTTTTGGTATTATCTTGAGCAAACAAATACGCCCATTCAGCTTATCGTTGATAAAAGTATACCGTGTAGAACATTTAATCAAAAACGAAATGAACAGTTATTATTCCGGATTCTGGTTATTAAAAACAGGATAAGTATTGAATTTTCACACATTTTAACCGATGGAGGTGGCTCTTTTCGTTTTTTTCAATACCTGCTTTTACAGTATTTTCAGCAAGAGGGAATGGATGTTCGTGAGTCATTAAAAGAATTTACTATAAATCCAGAGATTCTTCAAAATGAGTTTGTTGATTCATATCAAAAATATTTTAAAAAAGAAGTACCTCCCGATTTTAAAAGACCAAAATCGTTTCATTTACCTTATCCGCTTAAACGAAAACCACGGTTTGATGTTTTAATGGCCATCATGCCAATAGATGAGATTAAAGAAGTAGCTAAAGAAAAAGAAGTTAATATAACGGGTTATTTAATTGCACTATACTTGTATATACTTCAGGATGTTCATAAAACTCTGCCAGAATATAGCAGGTATAAGAAAAATAAAATTCTAAGAATCCAGGTCCCTGTTAATTTACGAAAAATTTATCCCTCAAAAACCATGAGAAACTTTTCATTATTTGTAATGCCTGAAATTGATTTACGTTTGGGGCATTACACTTTTGATGAAATTATTAAAATTGTTTATCATAAGATACAGTTAGAAACAGACGAAAAACTCATCAATAAAATTATTGCACGAAATGTGGGAGGTGAGCGTAAAATTTTAGTTAAAGGAATACCTTTATTTATGAAAAGCTTGCTTTTAAATTACAAATACTATTCAATGGGGGCGAATCAATATAGTGGTGTTGTAACAAATATTGGTAAAGTAAATTTACCGAAAGTAATTGAAAAAAAAATTGATTATTTTACTTTAACACCACCACCACCCAACAGAAAACTTAAAATAAACTGTGGTATAATAGGTTTCAATAACAAACTTGTTTTAAGTTTTGGAAATATTACTATATCAAAAGAATTTGAAAAGAAATTTTTAAATTTTCTTGTACAGCAGGGAATAAATGTAAAATTATCAAAATACTAAACCAATGGACTATTGTAAAAATTGCGGTGTTGAGCTTGATGAAAATATGGAATACTGTCCTTTATGTGGACAAAAAACCAATGAAAAAACTCCATCCTCTGAAAAAATAATTTGCAAAAAGACAGAGAATACAAAAGTTTACCCACGGTTTGAACGTTTAACAAAAAAACAACGATTAAAATTTTTTTGGGAATTATCTGGTATTATCCTAGCGTCAGCAATCATTATCACATTTTTTATTGATTTTATCATCAATAAAAATATTACCTGGTCAAAATACAGCATTACCGTTTCTTTAGTGCTGCTTGTAAATACAACACTATTTACTTTTTTAAGGCAACGACAATTTTTTTTCCTTATTCTAAGTTTTCTTTCTACCTCGGTTTTACTAGTACTTTTTGATTTATATAGCCAAAATTCAGGTTGGGGAATACAACTTGGGATTCCCTTGCTTTTTTCTTTTTATGTTTGGATATCTTTAATAGCAATCATTACAAAATATAATAAACATCACGGATTAAATATTCTAGCCTATTATTTTCTAGCAACTGGATTTTTTACCATCTGTATCGATGGGATCCTTTCCTTTTATCAAACCAATGGTTTGCACTTACAGTGGAGCATTATTGTTATAGCTTGTTTAATACCCATATCAGCTATATTACTGTATATCCATTACCGATTAAAAAAAGAAATATATTTTAAACGATTTTTCCATATTTAAGTAAAACATAAACAATCATCCAGCATTATAATAAAAATGCAATAAATGTTTCAAGCGGTACTGAATTGAATTAGAAAGAATTTAATAGCGGGAGTACGATTTTTTCCCATGAATCATAATTTAATACGTAATAATAAAAGAAACTACCAATCCATCCATGGAAAATCCCTAATGCATATAAATTCCGATACCTGAGAAAAATTTGCGAATAATAAAGGGCTAAGATAAAAGTGATGATCATTAAAATAACGGAAGGAAAATGTACGGCAGAGAAAAGGACAGAAGTGATTAAAACATAAACCATTTCCGGTTTCCTTTTCGAGGAGGAGATATCTTTTAAATTCCCTAATATTAAACTCATCATCATAAATTGCTGTATTAAACCCCATATAGGATATAACAACAATACATACAAAAGATGTATATTAAATAGCGGATATTGGTTAAAAATTGCATTTGCCGTAAAAAAACCGATAAGAATACCTGCAAATATACCAGCCATTTTAAAAGCTTTAAAAAAATGGACTCGGGTAAAACCCCAGTATTTAAGTATGTTTGTATTCCTTTTTTTACGATATATAATGTAAATACCCCAAAACAAAATACTTAAGGTGATAAATAAAAATTGAAGTTCTAAAACATTAACAAATAGGAACTTAAAAATTCCGGTAAAAACAACCGCTAAAATCTCAAACCATCGTATCTTATTGTTTTGATTCATGTATGGGATAGTTATAATATTTTAATTAAATGTACAGCTAATTAATTCTGTTGCAAAGTTTTTATATGGTGTTTTTTATTTTTATCAATACTATGGTATAAATAAAGGACCATACAATTTGTCCTAAAAACAGAAAAAAGTAACTGCTCTTTTGTTTTCCATAATATTTAGTATTCAGAAATACACCAATGGGTATGGATAATATTACAGGAGTTAAAATAACAATTCCAGGGAGCCCATATTTTTTCTTAAGGATGACTAACCTGCGATTTCGTTTGGTAAACGTTTTGTGGTGCTTTTTTTTACATCGCCATTTTTGGGGCCATAAAGCATCAAACATTTTAAGTAACCCTCTGGATAACAGGGTAAAAAATATGATTCCTAAAAGGCCGCCAATATTAGTATATAAAATGGTTTCGAAAAAAGACATTTTAAATGCATATACCGCTATAGGAAAAGTAGCAGCAAACTTCCAGGTAGCAGATAAGATAACAATCAGTTCTTTCATGATGAATAAAATTACTGAATTATAACAAATTTATTATTTTTTATTGATTTTAATTCACATCTTTGTATATATATAATTAGATATTTTAAGTATGGAGTTTAAAAAATTAGAATTAAACGAGGAATCAAACGGGTTAAAGAAGTTTATTAAATCACCTCAAACCCAAAAATCCATTTTATTTACCATCATTGGTGCCGGTGTAGGATTTCTGTATTTTTATATAAGCAAAGGAAAAGATATGAATATCATGGAAACCGGCGAAATTATCCAAAGCTTGTTGGTGGGTGGTTTCTTCGGTTTTTTTATGACCAATAGTCCGTGTGCGAGAAATAAGTGTTAGATTTAATTCAACTCGCTGAGAATTGAATATTTAAAATTATTTTGGATAATTGATTGTAAAATGGATAAGTAGGAACATATAAATTCGACATTTTAACTTATTATTTTCGACCATTTAACTTATCTGCCACAGGACAAACATCCGGTGGATGTTTGGGCCAGATTGTGGGAAGGATTATGAATTCAATTGATGTTTCGATAACAGGTATTATGTTAAATAGGCTTTGCAAGACTATTACGAAATTTACTTTAAATGTCCTATAATTAATATTATGTTAAATAGATAATTTTATAATAAAGGGGAAATTAATCAATCTCCCCTTTTAAAAATTTATTGAGCTTCTTCCATCTTCTTAGAAATCTCTTCGTATTTCTCGGTCATTTTTAATCGATAATACAAAGTTCGTAAAGTAGATATAATCCCTTTATCATTTGGCTCTAATTCATGTGATTTCTCGATATAAGGCAATGCTTCTTTAAATTTAGCATCTGCTTTTTCTTTTGCCTTAAGGTATTTCTCATTATCAGTAAGTTTATTTGCTTCGTCAGTTAAAGCAACTCCCTCATTAAAATAAAGTACACCTAAATTATAATATGCCTCGAAAAATTCAGGATCAATCTCAATGGCTTTTTTATATTTCTCTTTTGCTTTTTCTTTCTCTCCAATTTTATCATATAAATGGGCTTCTGCAGTATAAAATTGTGGATTATTAGGGTCACCTTCTCGTGCCAATTTTAAATATTTAAAAGCTTCCTTTGAATCATCAGCTTCTAATAAATAATAATTAATTATGAAGCCTAATAAACTTTGATTTCCAGGATATTTTTCAAAACCCTCTTTTAAGGCAGAAACATATTTATCCGTTTCGCCTTTACTTTTATAAGTTTCAGCCATTAAGGCATAAGTATCTCCTTCGCCATAGCCATATTCAGCAGCTTGTTTATAATAATTAATAGCTTCATCATATTTTTCAATACGTTGTGCAGTAAGACCTGTATTGAAGATAATTGCAGTGTCAATTTCTCCACCAAAAACAGGCATTTCTTTAACTTCCAGTGATTTTTCAAAGTATTTATATGCTTGTTCTAAATCTTGGTTTTGATAAGCTTCAACTCCTTTATTTATAAATTGATTAGCCATAGTAAGCATTTTAGCATCAATAGGCCCTTGATACATATTGCTACCTTCCATGTTATATGCTTTTTTGTAATTATCAAAAGCTTCAAATAAAGGATATTTGCTTAAATTTTCAAATTCAGGATTATCACTATTTGCAATGGCTTCGTAGGTTAATCCTTTAACATAATATGTTTTAGCCCAGTCTTTAGTATCCTCGGCTTTTTCAGCTACATTTAAAGCTTTAACAGCTGTATCTAGGTTTACTCCTTCTTCTGCCCAGCGTTGAGCTTTAGAAACCAGTGCCTTATCACCACCACAACTCGTTGCAAATATGGCTATGGCAGATACAAATAAAATTGGATAAAATTTCTTTATACGTTTCATATTTTTCATATTTTAAAATTATTTTTTTTCAAAAGTAATATAAATATAATTTATGTCAAATTTTCACTTCTACTTTTCAACTATTCTTTAACATCTTTTGAGGGCTCCTCACCTTCTCCTTCTTCATTTTGCTGTTCCAAAGCTTCAGTTTCTTCTTCTTTTTCAATTTGCGCAACAGCTGCAATCATATCACTGTTTCGTAAATTAATAAGTTTTACACCCTGTGTTGCACGTCCGGTAACCCTAATATCTTTCACTGCCACTCGAATAGTAATTCCAGAACGATTAATAATCATTAAATCAATATCATCATTTACTCCTTTAATAGCAACCATTTTTCCGGTTTTCTCCGTAATATTCAGTGTTTTTACTCCTTTTCCTCCTCTATTGGTGATTCGGTATTCATCAATGGTTGAACGTTTACCAAATCCTTTTTCGGAAACGACTAATATTTCGTTATCAGATTCTTCGACCCAAACCATGCCTATTACTTCATCATCTTTTTTACTTAAGGTAATTCCCCGTACTCCGGAACCGGTTCGTCCAATGGCTCTGACTTTCGATTCATTAAAACGTACTGCTTTTCCTTCTTTTGTAGCAAGGATAATCTCACTTTTTCCGTCGGTTAATTTTGCTTCCAGTAAATGATCTCTTTCTTTAATGGTAATAGCATTAACACCATTTACTCTTGGACGTGAATAAGCTTCAAGAAGTGTTTTTTTCACCACCCCTTTTTTGGTACACATTACAATGTAATTGTTCCTGATATACTCTTCATCGTCGAGGCTTCGAACATTAATAAAAGCCTGAACATTATCATCGGGTTCAATATTTATAAGGTTTTGGATTGCCCTGCCTTTTGAACTTCTGGTTCCCTCGGGAATTTGATAAACTTTTAACCAGAAACATTTTCCTGCAGCCGTAAAGAAAAGCATGGTATTATGCATTGAGGCGATAAACATATGTTCCAGAAAATCTTCATCCCGGGTTGTACTTCCTTTGGAGCCTACTCCTCCTCTATGTTGCGTTTTAAAATCGGTAACGGGTGTTCTTTTAATATATCCCAGATGTGATATCGTAATGACCATATCTTCATCAGCATAAAAATCTTCAGGATTAAATTCACCTTCATCCGGAACAATTTCTGTTCTTCTTTCGTCACCATAGGTTTCTTTAACCTCAAATAACTCATCTTTAATGATTTGCATACGCAAATCTTCGTTTTCCAAAATAGATTTTAAAAATTCAATTAACTTTTTTAGTTCTGTATATTCTTCTTTAACCTTATCACGCTCTAATCCTGTTAACTTTTGGAGCCTCATTTCAAGAATAGCTTTAGCTTGAATCTCAGAAAGCTCAAATTTACTCATCAAGCCTTCCCTGGCTTCTTCAGGAGTTCTTGAGGCTCTGATTAACGCAATCACTTCATCTAAATGATCCAAAGCAATTAATAAGCCTTCAAGTACATGCGCTTTTTTCTCCGCTTGATCCAACTCGTATTTTGTTCGCCGGATAACTATTTCATGTCTATGACTTACAAAGTTTTGGATCAGCTGTTTAAGATTAAGTGTTTTAGGTCTTCCTTTAACTAAAGCAATACTATTTACATTAAAAGAAGTTTGAAGTTGTGTATATTTATATAGTTTATTTAAAATGACATTCGCAATGGCATCTTTGCGGATATCATAGACAATGCGCATTCCATTTCTGTCCGATTCATCGTTTATATTCGAAATGCCTTCAATTTTCTTATCATTTACCAATTCTGCAGTTTTCTTAATTAACTCTGCTTTATTGACCTGATAAGGAATTTCGGTAACAATAATTCTTTCTCTTCCGTTGGCATCCGTTTCGATTTCTACTTTTGAACGTATAACAATTCTTCCCCTGCCGGTTTCAAAAGCATCTTTTATTCCCTGATAACCATAAATTATGCCACCGGTAGGAAAATCCGGCGCTTTAATATGATGCATCAACTCTTCAATTTCAATATCATAATTATCAATATAAGCAATAATGGCATCAATAGCTTCTGATAAATTATGAGGAGGCATATTGGTTGCCATTCCCACAGCGATTCCTGATGCTCCATTAACCAATAAATTAGGAATCCTTGTGGGTAAAACCGTAGGCTCTTTTAACGTATCATCAAAATTTAATTGAAAATCTACGGTATCTTTATCTAAATCACGCAAAATATCTTCCGATATTTTTTGTAATCTGGCTTCGGTATATCTCATAGCAGCGGGGCTGTCTCCATCAACCGAACCAAAATTACCCTGACCGTCAACCAAAGGATATCTCAAAGACCAGGGTTGAGCCATTCTGACCATGGCTTCATAAACAGATGAATCTCCGTGTGGGTGATATTTACCCAGCACCTCTCCTACAATTCTTGCTGATTTTTTATGCGATTTATTGGGGGTTATACCAAGTTCCGACATTCCGAATAATACTCTCCGGTGTACCGGTTTAAAACCATCCCTTACATCGGGCAAAGCTCTTGAAACAATAACCGACATTGAATAATCAATGTAGGCCGACTTCATCTCCTCTTCGATATTTATTTTATGAATTCTTTCTTCTTCTGCCATATCTTCAATGTATTATTAAATTTTGAATTTTTCTTTAAAATCATACAAAAATACTAAAATAGCCGTTTATAAACGAATATTTTAAGGTTATAATTTACGATTTTTCAACAATTAATTGTTCATAACATTTACTACAATCATAAGGGTTAACCAATATTTTAAAGGGTATCTGAACAAGTTGAAAATAAATTTGTTTTACAACTTAATTAACAACCCACAAAATAAATAAAACGGGTAGTGTTTAAATCTATTTCAGTAGAAATGAATGATTATTTTTTATTTTTAAAGGGTTATGTATTAATTTTGTTTTTTAAAAGAATTCTAATATTATTTGGACATAAAGATTATGGATGCAAAATTTTCACAACGAATAAAGGATGTTTTAAGTTATAGCAAAGAAGAAGCCGTTAGGCTTGGTAATGCTTATATAGGTACTGAGCATCTATTGTTAGGCATTTTACGCGAAGGCGAAGGAATTGCGATTAATTTACTGGAAAACTTAAATATAAATCTTGTTGAACTAAAAACATCAATTGAGCAAAGGATTCAATCGGATGAGAAGTTAAAACTCTCTGATTCTGATAATATCCCCCTATTTAAAACAGCCGAAAGGGCGTTAAAGCTTGTTTATCTAGAAGCACGTTCATTCAATAGCCCTACCGTAAATACAGGGCATCTACTCTTAGCTATATTAAAAGATGAAAATAGTGTGGTAACTCAGTTTCTCGAAGAGCGAAATATTAATTATCAAACCATTAGAACAGAAATGGAATCGATTGTTCCTGAGGCAAAAGCAGATTTTGAAGATGAAGAAAACGAAATCCCTTTTGGTTCGGGAAAAGGAAGTGGCCATGGCTCATCACAACCAGGTCCAAAATCGAAATCAGAAACACCTGTTTTAGACAATTTTGGGATTGATTTAACGAAAGCAGCAGAAGATAATACATTAGATCCAATTGTTGGCAGAGAAAAAGAAATTGAGCGTTTAGCGCAGATATTAAGCCGAAGGAAGAAGAATAATCCGGTATTGATTGGCGAACCTGGTGTTGGCAAATCGGCCATTGTTGAAGGTTTAGCCCTGCGAATTGTCCAGCGAAAAGTTTCCCGTGTACTTTTTGATAAACGTGTAATTACGCTGGATTTAGCTTCCATTGTTGCTGGAACAAAATATCGTGGGCAATTTGAAGAACGAATGAAAGCCATATTAAATGAGCTTTCTAAATCAACCAATATTATTTTATTTATTGATGAGATTCATACCATCGTAGGTGCCGGTGGAGCAACAGGTTCACTGGATGCTGCTAACATGTTAAAACCAGCCCTTGCTCGTGGTGAAATTCAATGTGTCGGAGCTACTACCCTGGATGAATATCGTCAGCATATCGAGAAAGATGGCGCATTGGAACGCCGTTTCCAGAAAGTGATGGTAGACCCAACTTCGGAAGAAGAAACAATTGAAATCCTGCATAATATCAAAGCAAGATACGAAGACCATCATAATGTAACTTATACGGATGATGCAATAGAAGCATGTGTAAAGTTAACCATGCGTTATATCAGCGATCGTCATTTACCTGATAAAGCTATTGATGCACTGGATGAATCGGGTTCCCGGGTACATATTTCGAATATTGTAGTTCCTAATCGTATTATAGAACTGGAAAAACAGATCGAAAATATTCGAAACGAAAAAATAGCTGCGGTAAAAAATCAAAATTTTGAAAAGGCCGCAAGTTTTAGAGATACAGAGAAAAAATTAATTGATAATCTTGAAAAAGAGAAAGATAACTGGGAAAAAGAACTGGTTAAAAACAAAGAAACGGTTTCGGAAGAAGAAGTTGCAGAGGTCGTAGCAATGATGACCGGTGTTCCTGTTCAGCGTATAGCACAAGCCGAAGGCGCACGTTTACTGAAGATGGGTGATGAATTGAAGAAAAATGTAATTGGCCAGGATGAGGCTATTGGTAAAATTGTCAAATCGATTCAACGAAATCGTGCCGGATTAAAAGATCCAAATAAACCCATCGGCTCGTTTATTTTCTTAGGCCCTACTGGTGTAGGAAAGACTCAATTAGCAAAAATTCTGGCTCTTTATCTTTTCGATACTGTGGATAACCTGATTAGAATGGATATGAGTGAATATATGGAAAAATTTTCTGTATCAAGATTGGTTGGAGCTCCTCCGGGATACATTGGCTACGAAGAAGGCGGACAATTAACCGAAAAAGTACGTAGAAAACCATATTCTGTAATTTTGCTTGATGAGATTGAAAAAGCGCATCCGGATGTTTTTCATTTATTACTTCAGGTACTGGATGAAGGACAACTTACCGACAGCCTGGGAAGAAGAGTGGATTTCAGGAATACAATTATCATCATGACATCGAATATTGGAAGCCGCCAAATTAAAGATTTTGGCCAGGGTGTTGGTTTTTCAACCAGGGCAAAACAAGAATCGGCCAGTCACCACACAAAAAGTGTAATACAAAATGCACTGAAACGCTCGTTTGCACCCGAATTCTTAAATCGATTAGATGATGTGGTAATCTTTAATTCGCTTACAAAAGATGATATTTATAAAATTATAGATATTGAATTAAAAGGACTTTATAAACGGGTTGATAACCTCGGCTATTCAGTTAAAATTAGTAAAGATGCTAAGGATTATATCACAGAAAAAGGTTTTGATGTGAATTTTGGAGCAAGACCATTAAAACGTGCCATTCAGAAATACCTTGAAGACCCAATGGCAGAAGTGATTATCAAAACATCCATTAAAGAAGGCGAAATACTGAAAGTTGATTATGATAAAGAGAAGGATGAAATAGTTATTACGCCTACTCCGGGCGGTAGTAAAAAACTACCCAAAGAAAAACCCAAAGAAAAACGACCAAAAAAGGACTAAACGTCATAAACAAAGCCTTACTTTTATTGTTATAAAGTAAGGCTTTTTTAATTCATAAAAAAAATAGATTAACCATGGAAAAAAATAATAAAAAAGTAACATTTAAAGGCAATCCGGTAACTTTGCTGGGAAAAGAAACAAAAGTAAATGACAAAACAGTAGATTTTAAGGTTTTAAACAATAACCTTGAACCGGTAAATCTTTCTGATTTCGAAGGTAAAGTGAAAATTTTATCATTATTCCCTTCTATTGATACCGGTGTATGCTCAAAGCAAAATCATGTATTTAATGAAAAAGCAGCAAATTTAAGCGATGATATTATTATCCTGGCTATTTCGAACGATCTGCCTTTTGCATTGAAAAGATTTTGTGGTGCTGAAGGAATCGATAATCTTATCACTTTATCAGACCATAAAAATTTAGATTTTTCATCAAAATATGGTTTTTTGATTGAAGAATTGAGGCTAATCGCCCGTGGAGTCATTGTAATCGATAAAAATAATATCGTTAAGTATGTGGAATATGTTCCTGAAATTGGAGAAGAACCCGATTATGAGTCTGCTATAAATGCGGCAAAATTATTGGTTTAATATAAATTTTCAATTTTAACAAGCCACAAAGTGAGCACAAACTTTGTGGCTTGTTTATTATTTTATTTCTCCATAAAGATCAAAATCATCGGACTTTATGATTTTAACCGTATAAAAGGAACCTACTCTCAATTTTTTATCGGTTGAATCAATTATAACTTCGTTATCTACTTCAGGCGAGTCATATTCAGTACGTCCAATATAATACTTTCCCTCTTTACGATCAATTAAGACTTTAAATAATCTACCTATCGTCTTCTTGTTCAATTGATTAGATATCTCTTGTTGCACTTCCATTAACTCTTCCATTCGTGCCTGTTTCACCGAAAAAGGGATATCGTCTTTATACTGCTTTGCGGAATAGGTGTTTTCTTCTTCAGAGTAAGTAAAAACTCCAAGACGTTCGAATTTAGCAAACCTCACAAATTCCAATAATTCATTAAAATCTTCATCTGTTTCGCCCGGATGGCCAACCAGCAATGTCGTCCTAAGGGCTATACCAGGTACTTCTGTTCTAATTTTTTCAATTAATTCGTAAGTATCTTTTTGAGTATGTCCTCGTCGCATCATTTTTAACAGCTTATCGCTAATATGCTGCAGAGGGATATCCAGATATTTACAAATATTTTTACGGTTTTGCATCAGGCTCAAAACATTTTTAGGGAATAACGCCGGAAATGCATAATGCAACCGCAGCCACTGAAGCCCTTTTATCGATGAAAGCCTGTCAACCAATTCGGCCAGTTTGGAGGTTTTGTATAAATCATATCCATAATACGATAAATCCTGGGCAATAAGAATAATCTCTTTTGCTCCTTTTTTCACTAAACGTTTAGCTTCTTCTTCAATATCTTCAATAGGCCTGGACTTATGGTTTCCTTTGATTAACGGAATTGCACAAAAAGAACATTTTCGATCACATCCTTCCGATATTTTTAAATAAGCATAATGTTTAGGAGTAGTAACCAACCGTTCACCTACTAAATCATATTTATATTGCCCGCCCAAAAATTCAATTAACTCTTTTTGTTCAAAAACTCCAAAATAACGGTCAACAGAGGGGATTTCATTTTCTAATTCAACCTTGTACCTTTCTGACAGACAGCCAAAAACAATAATTTTTTCTATTTTATTCTGCTTTTTCAATTCTTCAAATTGAAGAATCGTTTCAATCGATTCTTTTTTAGCATCGTTGATAAACCCACAGGTGTTAATAATAACAATTTCCGAGGATTGGTTTGAGTTATGTTTTACCGAGAAACCGTTTGAAACCAATTGTTTCATTAAGTATTCGGAATCTACCAGATTTTTTGAACAGCCTAACGTAATGATATTAATTTGCTTATTCTTCTGTTTTGTTTTCATCAAAACTTTTTTAGCGTCTATTTGAAGTATATTAAAGTTAATCGGAAAATAGAGAATCAACAAATTCTTTTTTATTGAAAACTTGTAAATCTTCCATTCTTTCACCAATACCAATATATTTCACCGGTATTTTAAACTGGTCTGAAATACCAATAACCACTCCACCTTTAGCTGTTCCGTCCAGTTTTGTTAAGGCTAAAGCAGTAACATCTGTAGTATGGGTAAACTGTTTCGCTTGTTCAAAGGCATTCTGGCCAGTAGAACCATCTAAAATTAATAAAATCTCATGTGGTGCTCCTTCTACAACTTTATTCATCACCTTTTTTATCTTAGATAGCTCATTCATCAGGTTTATTTTGTTATGTAACCTGCCAGCAGTATCAATAATTACCACATCGGCATTGTTCGATTTAGCAGAAGATAATGCATCAAAAGCAACAGAGGCAGGATCAGAACCCATTTTCTGTTTTACAATTGGAACGCCTACTCTTTCGGCCCAAATGGTGAGCTGATCTACAGCAGCAGCTCTAAAAGTATCCGCAGCGCCGAGATATACTTTTTTCCCCATATTTTTAAACTGATAAGCCAGTTTTCCAATGGTTGTTGTTTTTCCAACTCCATTAACTCCCACAACCATAATAACATAGGGCTTATTGTTTGAACTAAATGATAGTTCAATATCGGTAGAATTATTTTCTTCTAATAAAGCTGCAATTTCTTCCTTTAAAATATTATTTAACTCTTCAGTACCTAGGTACTTATCACGAGATACGCGATTTTCAATTCTATTAATGATTTTTAGGGTAGTATCAACTCCTACATCAGATGTTATAAGCACTTCTTCCAAATTATCCAATACTTCATCATCTACTTTAGTTTTTCCGATGACCGCACGTGATAATTTTTTTAAAACGTTTTCCTTTGTTTTTTCTAATCCTTTATCTAAGGTTTTCTTCTTCTCTTTCGAAAATATTCCAAATTTACCCATGGGTTTGTTGTTTTCTAAATTAATGTATATCAGCCGGTAAATTTAATATAATTTGGGCAAATGGCAGAAATAAAAAAGGCTTTCTTTTAAGGAAAGAAAGCCTTTTTATCCGTAATTTAATATTATTTATTTCTTTGCAAAAAAATCTTTTATTTTTTCGTTGTTTACCATTTCTTCAATATACTGGTAACTCCCTTTTTCGGTTTTAACCATTTTAATGCATTTGGTTAAATTTCTTCCAGCTCCTGTTTGTAATGTTGCAACTGCTTTTTTAGCCATAATTCAATTATTTTATTTCTTTATGTACGGTTATTTTGTTTAATATTGGATTATATTTTTTAAGTTCCAGTCTTTCCGTTGTATTCTTTTTATTCTTTGTTGTTATATATCTTGAAGTACCTGATTGACCTGAATCTTTATGTTCTGTACATTCTAAAATAACCTGAACTCTGTTTCCTTTTTTTGCCATGATCTACACCCCCTATTTTAATACTTATTAATATAACCTTTTTCTTTCGCATTTTCTAAGGCAGCTTTCAAACCAATTTTATTGATGGTTCGAATAGCCGAAACTGAAACCTTTAAAGTTATCCAACGATCTTCTTCTTCAAAATAGAATTTTTTTGTCAATAAATTTGGATAAAACTTTCGCTTAGTTCTCCTCTTAGAGTGGGAAACATGATTCCCAACCATAACCTTTTTTCCTGTAATTTGACAGATTCGTGACATTTTTATCTAATTTTTTTTTATCGTATTCTAAAAACAGAACGCAAAATACGTGATTTTTATTTAATTATTCAAATATATTAACAATTATTTTCTAAAAAATATCATTTTTTTAACTTAATATCAATTTTTGTAGCATATTAATAGCTGTAAGCGATGCTCGTTGAATATTTCTATCTCTTTGGTCTCCAAAAACAAATTTTTGGGAGATAACCGTATTTTTATCAGCCACAGCAATCCAGGTAGTTCCTACGGGTTTTTCCTTAGTTCCTCCGGTTGGTCCGGCTATACCCGAGGTGGCAATAGAAAAATCGGTATTGAATAATTTCAAGATCCCATTGGCCATTTCTTCAACTACTTGTTTACTTACAGCACCATAAATTTCTATATTTCTTTTATTTACATTTAAAATATTTTCTTTAATTTCATTCGAATAAGCAATAATACCTCCCTTAAAATAGTCTGAACACCCCGAAATAGAGGTAATTAATTGTCCTATATTACCACCTGTACAACTTTCAGCAACACTAACAATAGCCTTTTTTTCTTTTAACAATTCTCCTAAATTCTCTTCTAACTTGTCTTCATCATACCCACATATATAGTCTGGAATAATATTTTTTAAAGCATCTACTTTATTATGAATCATCTCCTCAATATACTCCCTGTTTTTTCCTTTACCGGTTATTCTTAATTTAATGATCCCGGGAGAAGGTAAATAAGCTACTGATAATTCCTGTGGAAAATTTTTCTCCCAATCTTCCAGTATTTCAGCTAATTTTGATTCGGGCAATCCCTGCGTTAAAATGATTTTATGTAAAATATAATAATCTTTGTGCCGTTTCTTAAGTTCCTCAAGAATATGGTTATTCATCATTTCTTTCATTTCGAAAGGGACTCCAGGCATTGAGATAATTATTCTTCCATTATTTTCAAACCACATTCCGGGTGCTGTGCCAATTGTATTTTGAATCACAGTACAATTTTCCGGAACTAAAGCTTGTTGTTTGTTTCTTTCATTCAAGTCAGCATTTCGTTTGATAACAAAAGTTTTTATTTTTTCAAGCACTTCGTTATTCATTACTAATTTAACACGAAAATATTCAGCAAGTGCTTTTTTCGTAATATCATCATTGGTAGGGCCTAATCCTCCAGTAAATAAAACCAGATTCGTAGATTGATCTATCTGTTCTAATGCTTTAAATATAGACTTCTTTTTGTCTGATATAGAAGTTATTTTATAAATATCAATTCCTAAAAGATTAAGCTTATTAGCTATCCAGGCAGCATTTGTATCAACAACCTGACCTATTAATAATTCGTCTCCAATGGTAATTATTTCAGCATTCATAGTTATTTACTGGTTAAATTGGTCAATAAATTGTAATCGTTTTAATAAAGGTGGATGAGAATAATGAACAAACACATAGGCCGGATGTGGTGTAAGGTTAGATAAATTGTTGACTGATAGATTTTTTAATGCATTTTGTAAATATTTACCATTAAAATTTTCTGCCGCAAACTGGTCAGCTGCATATTCATTTTTACGAGAGATAATATTCATAAATAAACCAATTAGTGTAGAAATGGGGCTATAAAGAAAACCAAAGGTAACAAGCCCCAGGTGGAAACTTGCCCCTTCTGCGCCTAAAGCCTTTGATAAAACCGGGTTATCAACAAATAAGGATAAAATATAGAACGTAATTCCTGTTTGCAAAATAGAAGAAATAACGGAGGTTACAGTATGTTTCTTCTTATAATGACCTATTTCATGCGCTAATACAGCTACAATTTCTTCAGGACTTAATTTTTCTATCAAGGTATCAAACAAAACAATTTTTTTCTTTTTACCCAAACCGCTGAAAAAGGCATTCGCTTTACTGCTGCGTTTTGAACCATCCATAACGAAAACATTGTCGAGTTGAAAATCAACTTTTTTACAAAAATTGGTTATTTGAGTTTTTAGCTCTCCCTCCTCTAGTGGTTTAAGTTTGTTAAACAACGGTAGTAACAAAGAAGTATAAAACATGGTCATGAAAATCATGAATAAGCTTACCAATATCCAGGCATATATCCAAAAATGGGGTCCTGTCTTTTGATAAAACCAAACGATTAAAGCTAACAGTCCTCCCCCAACTATAGCTGTAATTAACCATCCTTTAAGTTTATCTGTAATAAAAAGTTTGGGTGTAGTTTTATTAAATCCAAATTTTTCTTCAATAACAAAAGTATCGTAAATACTAAATGGAGTATTAATAAAGTCCGAAGCGAACATAATTATTCCAAAAAAAAGTAATGCAATTAATATGGTGTTTGATGTTACAGAGCGAGCTATTTCATCAACATAAGCAAATCCTGAAAAAGAGAGAAATAGTAAAAGTAGCAGCAAATTAAAAGTGCTGGTTACTATTGAAAATTTATGGTTTGCTTTATCGTATTCCTGCGATTGACAATATTTTTCTTTATCATAGATTCCTTTAAGTTCTTCTGGTAATTTAGCGCTCCTTTTCGTCGCGTTTAAATAATCTAAAATTTGCTCTAATAGGTAATCAAAGATCAGGATACCTATGATAATATAAAATATAATATGATGCATAATAAAAAAATTTGGCTAAAATCAAGCACCAAAATTAATAAAAAGAGGCAAGAAATCATTATTGTCCGATAAAAAATAAATAAAATCAAGGCTTCATATCCGGGGGGTATTATGATTTCAATATTCCGCGGTATGTTTGTTATCTGAAAGAATGGTCTGCGGTGTTTTCCGCAGGCTAACCTTATGGGTTATAATTTGCGGTTCGTTTTATAAACGAGTAAACCCACCGGGTTTAAGATTTTTTCCAGCTAGCTGATTATTTTTTTGTTTGACGATTCGTTTTCGGATTGGCATTGTCCGGTGAGCCGAAAAACAAGCACAGTGAGCGTTAAAAAAAATCTGCTGTTCGAAGCACTGACCGAAGGGAAGTGCAAGTTTAGATTTTTTAGCTCACATCGCGTAGTTTTTCGAGTGAGGCGGGCGTAGCCTTGAATTTCTTTGTGTACTTTCTTGTTTCAAGACAAGAAAGTATGTGGGGTCAGGGGTAAAGCCTCTGAAATAGGAAATTGATAAATGGTAAATAAAATCAAGGTTTCAGAATGGATTCAATATTTTTATCGGACAACAGTGGCAAGAAATATTAATTTTAGGTTAAATTTGATTTTTGAGTTGCTCTATCTCATCTATCCGCGTTTGTAAAATCTGGATGTAGTATTTTGTCCTGGATTTATTTTTAATTTTATAAGAACGGGCTGCATATTCTAAAGCCAGGTCAAGTTTACCAATCATCTCGCTGGCAACAGCCATGTTGTAAGCAGCTCTGCTTGCAATTTCACGATCCGTATCCTTTAAATATTTATCCCATAATTCTGCAGCTTCTATCCATTTATTATTTTCGACCAATATTGCTGCTTTCTCAAAATCTTTATTCCCCGTTATGAAATATTGCCTGGTTTCTTTTTGCCAACTGGGAAAAATACGATTCGCATAATCATAGGCAGCAAAATAGGTCGTTTCCCGAATAGATCGTGCTACCGATGGTAACTTTTCTTTTATAGCAGTTAAATTATACGCAGTTGCATCCCAAAATAAAGTATCAGTATAAATATAATGATCTAACGGTTCATTTTTAAATAAATCATAAACTTTCCAATAAGCTGTTATAGCAATTTCTCTATATGTATAATATTCAATATTATCATAACTCCCAATTCTAAATTGATCGCTTTCCATGGTTAAATTTAATGAATCAAGTATGATAAAAATGTTAACTTTGTTATTCTCAGAGATATTGTTAAAATATCTCCAATTTATTCCTGATTTTAAATAAAAATTTTTCTTTTCAGGATATCCTTTCACAAATAAAAAATCGGAAGTATCAATAGTTGCAGCTGAAAAAATAGCATCTCTAAATCCTAATGCCATTTCATTGGTAATGAGCTTATATAACATTGAATCTATATTTCCATCATTATTGATATCATTCTCGAAGTTAACAAAAGCTATTTTATTTGCATTTTTGGGGAAATTAATACTAGAAGGGGAAATGGTTTCAATGGTAAGTGATTTGATTTGAGGCGCACAATTTTGTAATAGGAATGCCAGTATTATTAATAGAAAATAGATTCTGTTTGATTTCATTATTCTAAATATTAATTATTTTATTAAGACAAAATAAGTGCCAAAATTGTTTATTATCTATAAAAAATTGTTATAAAATTATAATATTAAAAGAAAAATGTAATAAAAGCACTTATATCAATTTTATAAGTGCTTTTAAGGTACAAATAATTTACGGTGAACACTAGGTTTGCATTGCTCCACAAACATTAATAACCTGGCCGCTCACATAAGACGAAAGTTCTGATGCTAAAAACAGTGTTGTATTTGCAACATCTTCGGGTGTACCACCCCGGCGTAAAGGAATTTTTTGCTCCCAGTCTTTCCTGACATCCTCAGGAAGTTTAGCCGTCATTTCAGTAATAATAAAGCCAGGAGCGATAGCATTACAACGAATATTTCTGGACCCAACTTCTTTGGCTACAGACTTTGTAAAACCAATAATCCCGGCTTTAGAGGCTGAATAATTTGCCTGTCCGGCATTTCCTGCTACACCGACTACAGAACTCATATTTATAATAGAGCCTGATTTTTGTTTTAACATATATTTTTGTGCAGCTTTAGTAAAGTTAAATACCGATTTAAGATTAACCTTAATTACAGCATCCCATTGTTGCTCAGACATTCTCATTAATAACGTATCTTGGGTAATTCCAGCATTATTGACCAAAACATCTACACTTCCAAATTCCTTTTGAATTTTATCTACAACTTGTTGTGTTTCTTCAAAATTACTAGCATCCGATGCATAACCTTTAGCTTTAATACCAAACTTTTCTAATTCTTGCTCAACGTCTTTTGCTGCATCGTTATACTCAAGGTCTGTAAATGCAATATTTGCTCCATATTCAGCCAGTTTTAAGGCTATTGACTTGCCAATTCCTCTGGCTGCACCGGTTATTATAGCGGTTTTACCTTCTAGTAGTTTCATAGTTTTATATTTATTAGTTAAAATTGATTCATTTGAAAAACAAAAATAAGGAATCTTAATTTATTAATCTAAAAAAATAATTTGAATGTTATTATAATAAATTTTCTTTTATAACTATTTACGCTAGTTTAATTACACAAATGTAAATATATTTAATGTGTCTTGTTTACTTTTGTAACTACTATTTAGTGTAAAAATATACCTCATTAGAATAATTATTCTAATTATTACTTATAATCATAATATCAGTTAGTTAAAAAATTTAAATAAAGTAATTATTTAAAATAAATGATGATTTTGAATTATAAAATACTATATTAAGGAATTTAGTAAATGTATATAGCAATATACCAGTATTTTATAAAATATATTTAAAGTAATGATTAACTAATTGAGATTTATGTTTTAATATGTATAGTTATAGTGCTTCAATCCTATTTATAATGTTCATGAAGATTTATAAATATTATAATATTTGATTCATAAAAGGATCGCATAATGGGTGATAAATACTTTAAAATATTTAATTACAGTAGCAAAGAATAAAAAGCAACCTCTAGCATATTTATAGGGTTGATTGAAACCTTAAATCAATAAAAATGGGTAAATGAAGCAGTATTTAAGTAATAATAGCAATTAAACTATAATATATATCATTCTGCAATTTGCATATGTATAATACAAAAACTATAATAAATATACGGTAAATAATATCCAGGATTTGCACTATATCCGATAGTCTAATAGATTTTTTATGTTTTTAGTTATGAAAAATGAATAATTAAAGGCAATTAATTAATCCATATTTATATTTGGATTTTAGATTAATTAATTATTTAACCTTTAAAATCATCAATAATAGTTGTGAGTTACATTTGTAATCTTTAAAGTTTACATTTGTTATAAAATTTATAATTATTTTTAATTACATTTGTAAAAATATTGGTGTAAAATGAGGGAAAGGATATTAGCACTTTTAAAAGACAAACAAATATCAGCAACAAAACTTGCAGATATGATTGATGTACAGCGTTCAAGTATCTCCCACATATTATCCGGAAGAAATAAACCAAGTTTTGATTTTATTGAAAAAATTCTTATCGCCTACCCTGATTTGAATGCCCAATGGCTAATTACAGGAAAAGGGGAAATGTATACTCATCAAAAATCTCTGTTCGACCAAAATTTTCAATCCTCTGAGGAACATAAAAATTTAACCTCACGAGAATCGCATATTCAAAATACGATTGATGATAATATGGAATTAAAAAAAACTGAAGCCGCTAAATCTGATATGCCAGCGAATGAAAATGAACAGAAAATTGAACGAATTGTAATATTTTATAAAGATGGTAAATTTAAAGAATATAAACCCTAAATAATACCATAAAAGAATATTATCTTTGTGTAAAAATTGTATGTATAAACGAATAATTCGTCCTTTACTATTTCTCCTTCCACCGGAAACCATTCATCATCTTATTGTATTTATTTTAAAAATTGTATTTAAAATTCCTGGTATCCAATCATTAATTAAATGTATCTATTCAGTAAAAGATGAACAATTAAAACGAACTTTTTTGGGTATAAAATTCGATAACCCTGTTGGTTTTGCAGCTGGATTTGATAAAAATGCAGAAGTATATAATCAATTTTCCTCTTTTGGATTTTCATTTATAGAAATTGGTACTGTAACTCCCAACCCACAGGCTGGAAATCCTAAACCACGGTCTTTTCGAATTCCTAAAGATTCAGGTTTGATCAACCGGATGGGATTTAATAATAAAGGGGTAGATTATGCGGTCAAAAAATTAAAAAACAAAAACCATAAAGTTATTATTGGTGGAAATATAGGTAAAAACACCTTAACACCTAATAATAATGCATTAGATGATTATGTTTACTGTTTTGAAAGGTTGTATGCGCATGTAGATTATTTTGTGGTCAACCTAAGTTGCCCGAATATTAAGGATTTAGACAAATTACAAGACAAAGATTCTACCATTACCATATTAAATAAATTAACTAAAATCAGACAAGCAAAAGAAAAATACAAACCCATTTTATTAAAAATATCGCCCGATTTAACCCAGGAGCAATTAAATGACGTAGTAGAAACATTTAACATTACAGGGCTAGATGGTATTGTTGCTACAAATACGACAAGATCGAGAGAAGGACTGAAAACAAAAGAGAAAAAGATTAGGGAAATTGGTGATGGAGGATTAAGCGGTTCTTCGTTGACAAAACGTTCGACTGAAATTATTCGATATCTGCATGAAAAAACGGAAGGAAATATGCCTATTTTAGGTGTTGGAGGAATAATGACCGTAGAAGGTGCGTTGGAAAAACTCGAAGCCGGAGCAACATTAATTCAAGTTTATACTGGTTTTATATATCATGGGCCTGGTTTTGTAAAACAAATAAATAAAGCAATTTTAAAAAGCACATCATAAAAAAAAGCCTGATAAAAAATCAGACTTTCTACTTTTTTGTGACCCAGCAGGGGCTCGAACCCTGGACCCCATCCTTAAAAGGGATGTGCTCTACCAGCTGAGCTACTGAGTCGGTTAAAATTGCGTTTGCAAAATTAATATCTTAATTTTTAAAAACAAATTTAAACTTAAAAAAATTAAGAAAATTTATTTTATATGAACAATTGGTTCAGTTAAAAAAAAGTAAAACTTTGTATTACAGTTTTTTATAAAAAAATAAAAAGAGAAGTTTTCTTCTCTTTTATTGTGACCCAGCAGGGGCTCGAACCCTGGACCCCATCCTTAAAAGGGATGTGCTCTACCAGCTGAGCTACTGAGTCAATTGGAATGCAAAAATAACACCTTATTTTTTTAAAACAAAAATTTTATAGCGAAAATCTTGAATAATTATTCCAAAAAACTGATTTCCTTGTCATTGAAAACAGACTCGTAAGTTAATTACTCCTCAAAAAATAAAAAAAGGTATTAAATGTTCATTAAATAAACGGAAATTAATAGTTTTACATACCTATAAATACGAACAATTAACCTTTAAAAAAATAATGAAAGATAAAGTGGTAATTATAACCGGGGCTTCATCCGGAATTGGAAAAGCATGTGTTATTGATTTTGCAGCCCGGGGAGCTAAAGTTGTTTGCGCTTCGCGTAATATCGATGAGCTAAAAAAGCTTGAAAATAGTTTCACCCAAAAAGGATATGATGTTTTTGCGGTTAAAACAGATGTTACAATAGAAGAAGAATGTAAACATCTTATTGATAAAACCCTTGAAAAATATGGCAAAATTGATATTTTGTTAAATAATGCCGGTATTTCTATGCGTGCATTATTCAAAGATGTTGATTTAGCGGTTATGAAAAAACTAATCGATGTAAATTTTTGGGGTGCTGTTTATTGTACAAAATATGCTTTACCGTATATTCTTCAATCAAAAGGTTCTGTTGTAGGTGTTACTTCCATTGCCGGGTTTCATGGTTTACCCGGACGCTCAGGCTATTCAGCTTCAAAGTTTGCCTTGCATGGATTTTTAGAAACATTACGTATCGAAAATCTTAAAAATGGATTACATGTATTAATTGCTGCACCCGGATTTACAGCATCAAACGTTCGCAAGTCTGCCCTATCGGCAAATGGAACGCCTCAGGGAGAATCTCCTTTAAATGAAAATAAATTAATGCCTGCTGAAAAAGTAGCCCCAAAAATAGCAAAAGGTATTTTATATCGAAAACGCAATATTATTATATCCTTCGAAGGTAAAATATCTGTGCTTTTACAACGGATTGTTCCAAAATCATTGGACAGACTGTTTTATAAGCATATGGCTAAGGAGCCAAACTCTCCATTTAAATAAAAATAAACAATGTTTACTTTTGAAACTAAGTTAAGAGTTAGATACGGCGAAACCGATAAAATGGGTTATGTTTATTATGGTAATTATCCATTATATTACGAAGTAGGAAGAACAGAGTTGATGCGACACTTTGGTTTCCCATATAAAAAAATTGAAGAAATGGGAATTATGCTACCTGTAAGAAATTTGGATGTAAGATATTATAAACCGGCCGTTTACGATGATCTGTTAACGATTAAAACTATCATCAAAGCATTACCTAAGGCAAAAATTACTTTTTATTATGATATCTATAATGAAAATAAGGAACTGTTAAACCAGGGGGAAACAACCCTTGTATTTATTGATGAAAATTCAAGAAAACCAAGGCGTGCACCGGATGAATTGGTTAAACAACTAAAGCCTTATTTCAACGACTAACGGATTTTGCCGATTATCCAGATAATAAAACTTATCACTAAACTAATCAGTATCATACTTGTAATGGGAGCATAAAAGGTAAAATGCTCTTTCTTTATTTTTATATCTCCCGGCAAATTACCAAACCACTGAAGCTTATCGCTAAATACATAAAATATAAGGCCCAGAATAATTAAAAAGACACCAATAACAATTACGATCTTTCCTATTTGTTGCATGATATAACTACCTTATAAATATTTTTATAAATTTTTTTATTGTTTATTGTAATGATAAAGATTCTTATTCGTCTTGTTATTGAATTAAGCTTAATTCTTTAGTTAAACCAAATAAATAACAAATTTAAAAAATTTATATCATGAAAAGAATAAGTATAATTATCGCATTACTCATTTTCCCTTTTCTAATAAATGCACAAGACTT
>Ga0209931_1000240_pt1 | contig 32772 bp, 28 predicted proteins | sample SalPonR1_B_D1_MG_FD_185697 | JGI IMG/M metagenome (GOLD analysis project Ga0209931, IMG submission 185697) | Salt pond soil microbial communities from South San Francisco under conditions of wetland restoration - Salt Pond MetaG R1_B_D1_MG... ...
CCGGCATCGCGCATGCGCCCCATGACTTCCGGCGTCAGGTCGTCGGGGTTGGTTTCGATCGATATGCTGTCGATGGGGCTGAGGCGCCGTACCAGTTCGAGGGTCTCGGCCAGTTGTTCCGGCATGACGGTAGGTGTCCCGCCACCGACGTAGATGTCGGCAAAGCGGTAGCCTGCTTCGTGCGCCATACGGATTTCCTGCCGCAGACTTTCAAAATAACGCGTGGCCTTGTCTTCGCGGAAGCACACGCGGTGAAATGAACAGAACGGGCAGAGCACGACGCAGAAGGGCACGTGCACATAGAGCATGTACGTCCGTTCCTGGTCCGGGGGTGGCAGGGATTCGCTGGGCTGGGGCGTCTTGAAGCGAGTCAGGCGCCGGCTGTTATGGCGGAATCCAGCCGTGAGAATACGATCCATCAGGGGCACGTCGGATAATCTCCAGTTATCGTGGCATGACAATGGCAGTCTCGCATATGCGAGGCGATGCGTCCGGCAAAACGAATCCGCTACCGATATTCACGAACCGATTCAAGCGGCCGCGAACAATGATAGCGGATCGATGACGGCGTGGGTTCAACGATCAGGCACGGGCGCATTCCCTGGCCCCGGGGAGGAGCCGTCGGGCCGTGAATGCGCACCGTGCCTGAGCGATTTGCGCCAGGTGCTGGTGTGGGGCCACTAGCCGATCTTGATTTCCACCGAGTTCTTGCCGTCCTTGTCGGCCACGTGCACCGCACAGGCGAGGCAGGGGTCGAAACTGTGGATCGTTCGGAGGATTTCGATCGGTTGTTCCGGATCGGCCAGTTCGTGACCGACCAGCGAGGCTTCGTACGGGCCGGGCTGGCCTTCCGAATCGCGCGGACCCGCGTTCCAGGTGGACGGCACGACGGCCTGGTAGTTCGCAATTTTCTCGTCCTTGATCACGATCCAGTGGCCTAGCGCGCCGCGCGGGGCTTCCATGTAGCCGGCACCCCTGGCTTCCTTGGGCCAGGTTCCCGGCGCCCACATTTCATTGTTGTGGGTGCGCGTATCACCGGCGTTGATGTTGGCCATCAGGCTATCGAACCAGGTCGACATTTCGTCGGCAATGATCTTGCTTTCCAGCGTTCTGGACGCCAGGCGCCCACCTGTCGAGAACATCGCCTCGAGAGGAAGATCAAGTTTCCCAAGCGCCATGCCGGCCAGTTCGCGGGTCGGTTCATGGCCGGCGGCATAAAGCGTCAGCACCCGCGCCAGCGGACCCACTTCCATCGCCTTGCCGCGCCACCGCGGGGACTTCAGCCACGAGTAACTGGAATCGCCGTCGAGGTTCTTGTACGGTGGAGCAGGACCGTCGTAGGCGAACTTGGTTTCACCGTCGTACGGGTGCAGGCCCTGGTCCTTGCCGCCTTCATAGTCGTACCAGGCATGCGAAACGAATTCCTGGATCTCGTCTTCGGCGTGCAGATCGACTTCGTGGAGCGTCGAAAGGTCCCGATCCAGAATTACCCCGCGCGGGATAAGCAGGTTCTCGGTACGCCATATGCCGTCGGCCGGGAAATCGCCGTAGCAAAGGAAGTTGCCGACGCCTTCGCCGTGGAACGGCTTGAACCAGTCTTTGTAGAAACCGCCGATGGCCAGCGTGTCCGGCACGTAGACCTGGTCGACGAACGACTTCATCAATTCAATGATGTTCTTGACTTGCTGGAGCCCGCTCGTATTGACCGAAGTCTGCCCGACGCCGCCTTCGCTTGCATGTACGCTGATGCCCACCGGTGAGCCGCCTACAACCAGATTCGGATGCGGGTTCTTGCCACCGAAGATTGCATGAAGCTTCGCCACTTCTCGCTGCCATTCAAGCGCTTCAAGGTAATGCGCCACAGCCATCAGATTGGCTTCCGGCGGCAGCTTGTAGGCCGGATGGCCCCAGTAACCCTTGGCAAATATGCCAAGCTGACCGGCTTCGACGAAATCCTTGACCTGCTTCTGCACGTCCCTGAAATAGCCTGGCGACGACTTGGCGTAACCCGAGATCGATTGGGCCAGCCCGGAAGTGGCGGCGGGGTCTGCCTTCAATGCCGAAACCACGTCGACCCAGTCCAGCGCATGCAGGTGGTAGAAGTGCATGACGTGGTCATGCACGTACTGAGCGCCGATCATCAGATTGCGGATCAGCTGAGCGTTCGGCGGAATCTCGATCTTGAGTGCGTCTTCCACCGCGCGTATCGAGGCTATGCCGTGCACCAGGGTGCACACGCCGCAGATGCGCTGGGCGAATACCCACGCGTCGCGCGGGTCGCGGTCTTTCAGGATGATCTCCAGACCGCGCACCATCGTGCCCGAACTCAATGCACGCGTGATCTTGCCCTGTTCGGTTTCTGCTTCGATCCTCAGGTGACCCTCGATTCGGGTGACCGGGTCGACAACGACAGTGTTACTAGCCATGGGTTACTCCTTGATGTTTGCCGCGACGAGTTCGACCAGGCTTTCGGTTTTCTTGTCCCAGTTGAAATGCTCGCCTGCATCGTTGAATGCGACCCGGCAGTCCGAGCAGCTCGTAAGAAAGCGCTTGGCGCCGGTATCGTCGATTTCGCGAAGCTTCAGTTCCTGCGCACGATGGCGAAGCGGGCGGGCGCTTTCGAGATCGTTGACACCGCCGCCGCCGCCGCAGCAGAAGCTGAAGCCCTTCTTGTTCTCCATTTCACGAAGATCGACGCCCATCGCCTGCATCAGTTCGCGCGGCGCGTCCATGATCCCGCCCTTGCGTACAAGCTGGCAGGGGTCGTGGAAGGCGAAGCTGTCGCCGTTGACCTTGCCCAGTTTCAGCTTGCCGTCGGCGAGTAACTCGGCCAGGTACTCGGTGATGTGACGAACCCTGAACGGCAGCTTCTTGCCAATGATGTCGGCGGCCTGCCAGCGCAGTGCCGTGTAGGCGTGCCCGCATTCGGGTACCAGCACCAGCGAGGCGCCGATCTTTTCTGCCTGGTCGACGACGCGCTGCGTGATCTTTTTCTGCAGGCCTGTACTGCCCGCGTAGTAGCCGTAGTTCTCGGCGATGAGGGCATCGCTGCGGAACGTGTAGTCGGCGCCGACGGTGTTGAGGATCCTGGCCATGGCCGCAACCGATTCCGGGTTCTGCTCGAGGTCGGTGCGCGGCAGGCAGACCATGATGTCGGCCGAATCCTTGTCCAGCGGAATCTCGACTTCGTGTTCGCGTCCGATCTCGTTCAGCACCTCGGGATACGGCCTTGCCGATTCTTCGGGCTGGCCGGTCTCGGCCTGGTGCTGCGCGCGCTCGGCCAGTGCTTTTGGCGCGAGGCCGGCTTCGGCCATGCCGCGTCGACCGATTTCGATCAACTCCGCGACCTCGATGCCCATCGGACAGATCAGACTGCAGCGGCCGCAAAGATTGCAGCTGTCGAACAGCAGTTCCTGCCATTCCTCGAGCTGGTCGACGGTGACTTTCTTCTTCAGACCTAGCAGCTTGAAGAATGGCGCAAACGCACCCGATTCGCGCCGGTAGGCCTGCTTGAACGGCTCGGCTTTGAGGATAGGCGTGTATTTCGGATCCTCGGTGGCAATGTAGAAATGACAGGCATCGGCGCACATTCCACAGTGGATGCAGGCTTCGAGGTTGAGCGCTGCGTAAGCACCGAAATTCTGTGCGAACGCCTGCATCGCGTTTTCCTCGCGCTCGCTCGGCGAGAGATCCGCGCCGGATGCGCCCTGGCGGCTGAAGTTCTGGCTTGCGGTAGTCATGATGCTGCTCCCTTTTTCTCGTGCTTATAGCCGGTTATGAAGCGGCTCGGGAAGATGTAGAAGGCGTGCATGAGCTTGCCGAACGGGAACCAGATCAGCAGCACATTGAACGAGATGATGTGTATGGCAAGAATTGTCTCCTTGCTTCCGCCGAGGCCCAGAACGGCCCAGACACCGGAAACCATCAGCACCCAGAGAATGGCGAGCGAGAACCAGTCGTCAAAGTTCGAGATCCGGCGCAACGGGGCGTGCATGTAGCGGCGGATCGTCGCGATCAGCATCAGAAAGATGGTCGCGATCGAGATGACGGTGATCAGCCCCGTCGGAAGCGTCGGCCACCAGGAAACACCGATGCCGAACAGGTTTCCCCAGAACACGACGTGCGGTGTGCCGAAAAGCACGATGGCAAAAAGACCGATGTGGTACCCATAGCCGACGGCCTCACCGAACGCGGTCCGGTTGAGGAACTCCGGATGCGGCCAGGACCGGTTGCCAACCGCAACGGCGCCGCCTGTGGCGGCCTTGGCCGTTGAGACGCGCGATTCTGCTCGGTTTTTCCGCCAGCCGAGCAGGGCGACCGAAACCAGCCGCCACAGAACGCCGAAGACGAATACGATCAACGCAAAATGCAGCATCGGACCGCGGGCAAATTCTAACAGTGTCATGATGATGTCTCCTTGTCGGCCGCGCCGGTAAGTTTTTTCTTGCGCCGGTTGGAAGCTACTGCCGCTACTGCGCCAACCGCCACACCGGCCGCTGCGCCCGCGGCGATCTGACCGGTATCGTCGAACAGTTTCGCTGTCATCGGTTCGTAGAAGCCGCCCTGATCCCAGAAATCTGGTTCGGAGCAACCCAGGCAGCCGTGTCCTGCCTCGACTGGCCACGATGTGCCGCCGTTCCACTTGATCGTGGCGCAGGCGTTGTAGGTAGTCGGTCCGCGGCAGCCGAGCTTGTACAGGCACCAGCCGTTGCGCGCGCCTTCGTCGTCGAACGATTCGGCGAACTTGCCCTCGTCGTAGAAGCGGCGGCGATAGCAGCGGTCATGAATGGTGTTGCCAAAAAAGGCCTTGGGCCGGAGGTGCTTGTCGAGCTCCGGCACGCCGGAGGCCAGGAAGCTCACCAGCGTTCCGGTCATGACTTCGGGCATCGGCGGGCAACCCGGGACATTGATGATGGGCTTGTTCTTGATGATGTCCGATACGCCCACCGCGCCGGTCGGGTTGGGGTAGGCCGCACCGACCCCACCGTAGGATGCGCAGACGCCGACCGCGACAATGGCGGCGGCACCTTCGGCGGCCTCGTGCAGCTGGTCGACGAAGGAATGTCCGGCGCTGGCGCCGTAGATACCGTCCATCCTGGTCGGGATCGAGCCGTCGCAGATCAGGATGTATTCGCCCCATGCCTCTTCCATTGCTTCGTGACGAGCCGCTTCGGCCGCATCGCCGGCAGCGGCCTGCAAGGTGTGGTTGTAGTCGAGTGAAATCGTCTCGAAGATCAGGCTCTCAAGCGAGGGCGCGAATGAACGGGTCAGCGATTCGAGGCAGCCGGTGCATTCCTGAAACGGCATGTAAATAACCGTCGGGCGCCTGGCGGCCCGCAATTGCTGGGCAAATGCCGCGGTCATGCCGGGTGGCATCGCCATCAGTGCCGTGATGCCGGCGCAGTATTTCAGGAAGCGCCGTCGCCCGACGCCGTTCTCGTCCATGATCTGACCAATCGTCTTTCGATCGATAGCCGATCGTTCCTTGCGGTTTGATGTGCTCATTTAGGCTGCTCCTTGCGATTGCTTTTCTAATCGGTCTCGCAGGTGCCGGGCTGCGTCCGCTATCTGGTCGGGTTGCGCACCGAGAAAGTCGGGAAAGCGGGTGATCTCGATGAACTCGGCGAGGATTCGGCCGTCCTTGCCTGTGTGCTGGATCCACCAGATACCGGCATACGCAGTTTCGCGAATCCGGGTCGGTCCATCCAGTTCCAGGGTGAGGTCGATCTCGCCCTGGCCCAGCATCTTCTTGATGCCGTGAAACTCGTCCGGTGCCATCGGCAGGCTCTTGAGGTCGATGGCGGCGGTCTCTCCCGTTTCATGAAGGCGCTGGAGATGGGAAAGAATCTCGTGCGCCATTGCCTGGACCCCGCCACCGATGGTGGTGGATTTTCCAGGCGCGGATTTGATCGCGAGCGGAATGGCCTGGGTCATGCGCTTTCCCCGACCAGCTCGGCGATGAGATCGACGGCTTCGTCGACCGCCTTGTCGACCGGAGTGCTCGGCGTCGAACTCCATTCCACGTCGAGAGGCTGGATGCCGACCATCGCGTAACGCGCCGGCATGCGGCGGCGCAGGCGGGCGGCAGTCAGGACATCGAGCAGATTTACTTCGTGCACGCTGGGTCGACGGCTGGTAGCCAGAAACTCATCCATTTCGGCGTTTTCGAACAGCCTGACGGTGCCGGGCTCGGAATCGAGCTCGGCGGCATCGACGATGATCAGGAACTCGGCGTTCTCGACCTGTTCGAGAAGAGTGAAGGAAAGGGTGCCGCCGTCGACCAGTTCGATATGGTCGGGCAGGTTCTTCGAACGCAGTCTTTCGATGGCATGAATGCCCGCGCCGTCGTCGCCGAGCAGGTTGTTGCCGATGCCGATGACCAGCGTGCCGGAAGGTAATGACTCATTTTCGATCGAGGCCGGGGTCCCGGCGGTTTCATGTGCTGCGGTCGATTGCATCGGCTCCTCCGTGATGCGACAAAAACGATACTAATACCGGTCCGTACAATGTCATTTGACTCAGGTCAAAGTGCGAACGATGTTCAATTCCGCCGCAAGCGCCAGCAGAATTCCGGACCCGCCTGCTGGCGATTGATTTGAATCATGTTTGGGTCCCAGGCCCGCTGATAGGCTGCGGACTCTGACGCAAGCCGGATGCCACAAATGCATGAAATGGCCGTTTGCAATGAATTGCTTGACCAGGTTCGCGCCAACGCGATGCAGCACGGCGCTCGAAGCGTCGGCGCCATTACCGTGCGCATCGGCGCACTATCGGGCGTTGAGCCCGATCTGCTGGAACGTGCCTTTACCATTGCCCGCGCCGGCGATTACACTGACAATGCCAGTCTGGTGATCGAGCCGGTTGCGGTGCGGGTTCGCTGTCGCACCTGCGGCAACGAAAACGACGCGGCCGCGAATCGCCTGCTGTGCGAAGCCTGCGGCGGATATGCCGTCGATCTGGTCGGCGGGGACGAATTGCTGCTTGCCAGTATAGAACTGCACGGCATTCCTGATTCCGAGCCACCGGCCCGCCACCAGAATGCGAAAGGCCAGATTTCTGAAGGAGAAGACAGTTATGTGTGAGACATGCGGTTGTTCCATTCCCGGTCACGAGCATCCCGAGCCGGCCGATACGCATACCGTCGAAGTTCTGAAGGGGCTCATGAGTTCGAACGATCACGCCGCGGCCCACAACCGGGAGCATTTCGACCGTTCGGGCGTGCTGGTCGTCAATCTGATGTCTTCCCCGGGTGCGGGAAAGACACGTTTGCTTGAGCAGACCGCCGCGGCGCTTGGTGACCGCCTGAATATCGCAGTCATCGAGGGCGATCTTGAAACGGAAAACGATGCGGAGCGACTGCGCCGCGGCGGAATCCGGGCTCACCAGATCACTACCGGCAGCGCCTGCCACCTCGATGCGCACCTGATTCACCAGGCATTGCATGAATTTCCGCTCGCCGACCAGGGCAAGCCGGTGGATGTCCTGTTCATTGAAAATGTCGGCAACCTGGTGTGCCCGGCGGCATTCGACCTCGGGCAGCACCTGAACGTCGTGCTGCTGTCGACCACGGAAGGCGACGACAAGCCGGCCAAGTACCCGGTCATGTTTCGTGCCGCCGACCTGGTCATGCTCAGCAAGTGTGATCTGCTGCCCTTGCTCGATGATTTCAGCGTCGATCGCGCCAGATCGTCACTCGAAGGCCTGGGCAGGCAGACGCCGGTCATTCAGACCGCGGCTGGCCGGCAGCCCGATGTCGGAGCCTGGATCGAATGGCTTGAAGCCAGGCGAGCAGAGCACTCCGTACCGCGGGGGAAAGAACAGGTGGCCGCGACCCAGACCGCCTGATCGAATGGCGTTCACCGACGGACCCGAAAGAAGCGGAACACGAAGAGCGGCAAAAGCGCATCAAGGGTGCATGAAAACCACGAGCTGAAAACGGGCTCGGCCGACTGTGCAATCGGGCACGAGTGGAGCGCGCGGCTCATTCGGTAACACTCCGTGACCCTGGAAGGGACGCCTGGCCGACTGGCATGAAATCAGGCGGCCCGGTCGTCGCCGGCGGTGTCTCCCAGTCTCGGCAGCAGCTTGCGGTGCACCAGCACGATCAAGCCGGCGATCGCGAACGCGAGCAGGAACACGCCGATTGCCGGCCCCGCTTGACTCATGATATCGGGTTCGGTGACCAGCACGATGGCCAGCGCGATCATTACCACGCCGCCGATCAGTTTGAGGATACGGGCCTGACCTTCCTGGAATTTTTCGATCCTCAGCTTGGCCACGGCAATGAAAAATATCACCAGCTCGTCGAGCAGGTAGATCAAGAGGTATGCGACCAGCAGCCCGAAAAATGCCGAGGCGCCAACGGCATGAGCGCTGACCAGGCCGCTCCAGATCACCGGAAAACCGGCCGTGCACGGCAGTTCGATCAGAGCAATGCCGGTGGCCATGGCCGCGGTTGCGGCACCCAGCGCCAGCGGCGACCGGCCGTTGGTCATCAGGCCACGGAATTTTTGATAAATGCCCGGCTTGTACTTGTCGTCTATGGTGAAGGAAAAACCACGCTTGAACCAGAAATAGTCCTTGATGTTGACCACGCCGAACGTCAGCGCGAACAACGCCACGATCCAGTACATCCACGGCAGGTAGGTGGCGTAGGCCAGAACGCTGAACACGCCGACGATGAACAATCCGTAGATCAGGGCGGTGGTGAACAGGAACACCGATCCGACGATGAGCACGCGCTTGCGCGAACCGGAGTGAAGCACCAGAGCGATCAGGATCGTGAGCAGCCAGAGCGAGCACGGATTGAAGCCGTCGACGAACGCGATGATGGCGGTGCTCAGCAATAGCGGCTGGTAGCTCAGGTCGATGGTGCCGAGAAGCGGGATATCGATGGCGGCATCGACGGCGTCCTGCGATTGCCCGGCGGCTGCCTGAGGCGCGAACGAAAGCTGCCTGGAATCGGGACAGCCGGTCTCGAGGCAGACTTCCAGTCGCTGCTCGATTTCTTCGCGGATCTGGGGTGTATCGCCGACCCACACCGAACCACCCAGGAACACCATCGGGACGGAACCGGGCTTGATGTCGTGAGCGTTGGACATCGCACGCAGGAGATCATGGTGCTCGCGCGTGGCCATGATTTCGAAATAACGCACTTCGACATCCGGATTCTCCTGGGCCAGCGCGTCGGTGAATGCGCGTTGCGCGTTGCAGTGGGGGCATGTGTTGCTCTTGAATACGTAGAGGGTGACCGGCGAAGCGTCGTCGGCGGTGACCGTTTCCGGGCCGGACTGCGCGACGACGTCGTTTAGCGTTAGCGAAAACAGGATGAGCACAAACGTCAGAATGGCCGTCTCCATTGTTTTTGCAGTTGTCGCGAGGATTGTTGGAATCATCGCCGGTCGCAGGTGCGAAACAGCTGGGCTCGAAGCGCTGGAAGCCTTGCCGAACGCCCGGCCCGAAGCGATGATTGCGCTTTCGTTCGTCATGTCCATCCTCGTGGGTCTCGTATTCATCCTGGTGGGCAATTTTCGCTCCGGTCTCGCGCCGGATTTTTGTCCTGTATCAAACGGCGGCGAGACCCTGGCGCGGCGATGATGCCGTGCATAATGAAGCAGATTTTTACCGGAGACGACATCGTGACCGAGAGATTCACCGTATCCCTGGACAGGGAACTGGCCGACGCTTTCGAGCGTTATCGGCAGCGGCTGGGCTACGGCAGCCGATCCGAGGCCATACGCGACCTGCTGCGGGGATTCCTGGCGCGAGAGCGGGCCGACGAAGATCCCGAAGGGGATTGCGTCGGAATCCTGACCTATATCTACGATCACCACCAGCGTGACCTGGCCGGGCAACTCACCGATGCGCAACACGATCATCACGATCTTTCGGTGGCCACTCTGCATGTTCATCTCGATCATGATCATTGCCTGGAAACCAGCGTGTTGCGCGGGCCGCTGGGCCGCGTCCAGAAGTTTTCCGATCGATTCATCGCCCGGCGCGGCGTGCGGCACGGCGACCTTCACCTGGTGCCGGTGACCGTGGCGCACGGTCGTCACGCGCACAGCGAAGACGGACGCGAGGCTTCCGGTGGGCAGCACGAGCACATCACACCGCACGATTGAGGTCTCGTGAGGAAGCTCTGAACGAACATCCGCGGAGCGCGTTTCAACCGGAGAAGCCGACGATCGTGTGAAGCGGCCGGGCGACGGTAGCCGTAGCCACGGCCCGGGGTCGGAACGCGCCAGAAATTGACGTGGCTCATTCCGCGTTATGAAAAGTGCTGCTATATTTCATACCGGCTTCAAATCAGGGCAAGACCAATGGACGCGGTTCACGGTTACGAAATGTCTCGGAAAATACGCCGGCGGCATTCGGCATGCTTGGGATTACTCCTTTTGCTGGCTGGACTGATGCTACCGGCGGGCAGCACTCTGGCCCACGGTGTGGATTACCGCATCGAACGCGGTGAAGCCGTGATGGTGCATTTCAGTTCGCACCATGACGGGGCCATGGCTGGCGCCGGTTTCAGGGTGTTTTCCCCGGATGGCGAGAGGATCTTCGCCACCGGCAATACCGATTCGCTCGGTCGCGCCGTCTTCGTGCCAAACCAGCCGGGGCTCTGGCGCGTACTCATGGCCACCGAAGACGGTCACGGTGCCGAGGTGGAGGTCTCCGTCGAACAAGGGTCGGCAGTTACTGCCTTGGACCCGGATAAGGACTCGACCGCCCTCACGGCAGGCCGCATTCCGGCCACTGCGGCCGGTATCGGCTACCTTTTCGGACTGGCGGGCCTGCTGGCTCTCTGGCGTTTGCGGCGCTGAGCCGTGCATATTCCCGACGGTTTGATCGCGCCGCAGGCGTATCTGGCTGCAGCCGCGCTTGCCGTTCCCTGCTGGGCGTACGCAGTCAGGCGCGTCGCGAACGCACTGGATGAGCGCGCGATACCCCGCCTCGCGGTGCTCACTGCCTTGGCTTTCGTCCTGTCGACCATCATGGTGCCGCTGCCCGGCGGCACCTCGGCGCATCTCTCCGGCATGGGGCTGCTGGTGCTGGCGTTCGGACTCTGGCCGGCCTTTCTTGCATTCAGCCTGGTGCTGGCGCTGCAGGCGCTGCTGTTGGGTGCCGGCGGGATCACGGCGCTGCCGGTCAACGCGCTGTGCATGGGACTGGCCGGGGGCGCCGTGGTGGTCGGCGTGCGTTCGTTGTTCGGCGCCAATACGTCCGCCTGGGCTACCGTGCTCCCCGTATGGCTGGGCGTTGTCGTGGCCGCCGTCCTGCTGGCGCTGGTGCTGGGCGCGCAGCCCTACCTGGCAAGCGATCCGGACGGACAGCCGCAGTTCTTCCCGTTCGGGCCGGCGGTCACGCTGCCTGTAATCGTGTTGCCCCACATGCTCCTCGGCCTGCTCGAGGGCGTTCTGACCTGGATGATTCTCGGGATACTCGATTCGCGCAGGGCGGCGGCATGAAGGACAGGGCAGTACTCGCGGGCTGGCTGGCCGCAGTGGTGGCGATCACGTTCGTGCACGATCCGGGGCTTCTGGCCGGACTGTTGCTGCTCGCGCTTGCGGCTCAGGGCGCAAGGGCACCGAAGATCGCGCTGCGCGCCCTGATCGCGGTAGCGCTGGTCAACCTGACCGTCAGCATCGCCTTTGTCGCGTCCGCGTGGCTGTCGGGCGAAGACTGGATGCTGTTCGTGCTGCGTCTCAACCTGCGGGTATTCCTGCTCGCGCTGCTGACCTTCTGGATGATCCGGCACGTCGACCTGGCGCGAGCGGCGGCGCCTTGGCCGGCGCTGCAGTTTCTTGTCGTGCTGACGCTGGGGCAGATTCGGTCCTTTACGACCTTGTTGACCGATTACCGAATGGCGTTTGCCAGCCGAAGTCCGACGCGCCCGCCGTTGCGGGTGCGCTTCGGCAGCGCCGGGCGCCAGGCCGCGGCAATGATGGAAAAAGCCGAGCGTCAGGCCGAGGAACTTAATCAGGGGATGCGCGCGCGGGGCTTCTTCGACGAGCGGGCCGGCACGAATGACCGGACTTGAGCGGATAATGGCGCTTGAGCGCGTCACCCACGCTTATCCCGACGGGGCCCGCGGCGTGAACGATGTCAGCTTCAGCCTGACGGGCGGTGATCGCGCGCTACTGCTAGGATCGAATGGCTGCGGCAAGAGCACTGTGCTCAAGCTGCTGGCGGGTTTGTTGCTGCCGACCGGCGGCCAGATTCGCTACCGCGGCGAACCCGTGACCGCGGCGCGGCTCAGGGAGCGCGACTGGTGCCGAAGATTCAGAGCTGAGATCGGTCTGGTTTTCCAGCATCCCGAGACCATGCTTTTCAATCCCACGGTGCTCGAGGAGATTGCTTACGGACCGGCGCGTCTGGGGATGAACGAGCCTATCGAGCATGCGCGGGATTGGGCAGAGCGCGTTGGGCTGACCGACTACCTGGACAAGCCGCCCTACAGGCTTAGCGGCGGCGAAAAACAGCGGCTCTGTCTGGCCTGCGTCCTGGCCTGCGAACCCGGTGTCCTGCTTCTCGACGAGCCGACGGCAAGCCTGGACCCGCGAGCGACCGGCTGGCTGGTCGACTTCCTGCTCGGCCAGAAGAACCTGACCACGCTGGTCTCGACCCAGAATCTGTCGCTGGCCGGGGAACTCGGCGATCGCGCGCTGATCCTCGGCGAGGATGGCGGCCTGATGTTCGACGGCAGTCTGCGCCGCGCACTCGACGACACCGACCTGCTGTGGCGGGCGAACCTGGCCCACAGGCACGAGCATCGGCACGCAGACGGCACCGAGCACCGGCACGTGCATGTGCACAAGGACTGGGGCTGAAGCCGCAGCAGACGAGGCTGTTCAAGAAAGATCCACAGTCGGACCGGCGTCGTCAACCCGTTCAGGTGCCGGGACCGCAGTCCATGCATTCGTCGGCGGATTCCGGGCCGAGTTTCAGCTGGTCGTGCAGGGCGCGCAGCGCGGTGCGCAGGCCTTCTTCGATGACGGGGTGGTAGAAGGGCATCCCGAGCATTTGGTCGATGTCCATCCGCTGCTGGGCCGCCCAGGCCAGCAGGTGGGCAATGTGCTCGGCGGCCGGACCGAACATTTCGGCGCCCATGAAGCGACCGGTGCCGTGTTCCCCGTAGACTCGCAGCAGACCGCGATTCTTGCCGATGACCCGGCTGCGGCCCTGGTTCTCGAAATTGACCGAGCCGACGGCAAAACAGCCCCGGCAGCGCTCGTCGGTCTGCTGGATGGTCAGCCCCACCGTCGCGATCTGCGGGTCGGTGAATACGACCGAAATTGGAACTCGCCGGTTGCCGGTCTGCACATCCGGGTAGCGTCCGGCATTGGCGCCTGCTATCCGCCCTTCGTCGGCGGCTTCGTGCAGCAGCGGGAGTTCGTTGTTGACGTCGCCGGCGATGAATACCGGGCTGTCGCCGCAGCGAAGCGTATACCGGTCGAACTCGGGTACGCCGCGCTCGTCGAGCGCCAGGCCCGCGTGCTCCAACCCGAGGCCGTCGACATTCGGCCGGCGTCCGGTTGCCGCCAGCAGGTACTCGAATGTCTCGCTGACCTCGTTGCCGTCCTGGTCGCGGAAGCTTATCTCGACGCCGCTGTCGGTTTCGCTCACGCCGGTGGTCTCGGCGTCGGGATCCAGCGGAAACTCGCTGTTGAAGGTTTCCAGCGCAATTTTTCGAATCTCGGGGTCCTTTATGGGGCCGACGAAGCCGCCGACGCCGAACATCCGCACGCGAACGCCCAGCCGTGAAAGCGCCTGGCCGATTTCCAGGCCGATCACGCCGGGGCCGAACACTGCGACCGACTCGGGCAGGTCGGTCCAGTCGAATACCTCGTCGTTGGTGACCAGGCGACTGCCGGCGTCTTTCAGGAATCCGACGATGTGGGTGCGCGAGCCGGTCGCGATCACGATGCGCTGGGCATTGATCCGCGGGCCGCCCTCGACGGACAGACTGTTCGGACCGTCGAAGCGGGCCGTGCCCTTGATTTTCTGTTCTGATGGAATCTTGTCGACCGAATCGAGCACAAAGCCGACGAAGCGATCACGCTCGCGGCGCACCCGTTCCATCACTTCCTTGCCGTCGATCCGCACCGACTCGGGGTGGATGCCGAATCGGCCGGCGTGCTGCGCCGAATGCGCGGTCTCGGCGGCGCTGATCAGCAGCTTGCTGGGCATGCATCCGACCCGGGCGCAGGTGGTGCCGTAAGGCCCGCCTTCGACCAGGACCACGCGGTCGGCGTGCTTGCTGGCCTGACGGAACGCCACAAGCCCGGCGCTGCCGGCGCCGATCACGGCGACGTCGACGTCGATCTGGCGACTGGGGTCACTCATGTCGGTCTTTTTTCCTCGAAGCTCGTTTGCTTGAATCGATGATACCAGCGAGGCGGAATCGATAGAGGCAGGAGCTTGCCGGGTGACCGATGAAGCCCCGGGCGGCCGAATTCAGCGGCCCGGATAACCCATTTCCAACAACGCCTGCTCGATTTCGTCGAGGATGACCGGATCGTCGATGGTCGCGGGCGGGGTCCAGGCCTTGCCGTCGGCGATATTCCTCATGGTGCCCCTGAGGATCTTGCCCGAGCGGGTCTTGGGCAGTCGCTCGACCACGGCGACCAGCTTGAAGGCCGCCACGGGACCAATGCTTTCGCGCACCTGCTTGATCAATTCGGTGCACAGTCGTTCTTCGTCGGTGCCCGACCCGGATTTGAGTACAACGAGCCCAAGCGGCAATTCGCCTTTCAATGCGTCCTGAACGCCGAAAACGGCGCATTCGGCCACCATCGGATGGGCGGCCAGGGCTTCCTCCATTTCGCCTGTCGAAAGCCGGTGACCGGCCACGTTGATCACATCGTCGATGCGGCTCATGATCCACAGGTAGCCATCGCTGTCGCGGATGCCGGCATCGCCGGTCAGGTAGTAGCCGGGAAACCGTCGCAGATAGGCATCCCGACAGCGCTGATCGGCGTGCCACAGGGTGACCAGGCAGCCTGGCGGCAGCGGCAGCTTGATGACGATGGCGCCGATCTCGCCGTCGGGCAGTTCGCGGCCGTCGTCGTCGAGCACACGGACATCGAAGCCGGGTACCGCGCACGTCGGCGAGCCGGCCTTGACCGGCAGTTCCTCGATGCCCAGGCAATCGGCCGCAACCGGCCAGCCGGTCTCGGTCTGCCACCAGTGGTCGATTACCGGCACCTTCAAATGCCTTTGCGCCCATTCGAGCGTGTTCGGATCGCAACGTTCGCCGGCCAGGAACAGCGCTCGCAGGCCCGACAGATCGTAGCGGTCCATGAATTCGCCGTGCGGGTCTTCCTTGCGGATGGCGCGGAACGCCGTGGGCGCGGTGAACAGGGTGCCGACCTTGTGCTGCTCGATCACGCGCCAGAACGTGCCGGCGTCCGGCGTGCCCACCGGTTTGCCTTCGAACAGCAGTGTGGTCGCGCCGACAAGCAGCGGGGCGTAGACGATGTAGGAGTGGCCGACCACCCAGCCCACGTCCGAGGCGGCCCAGAAGACTTCCCCGGGCTTGACGTTGTACACGTTGGGCATCGACCAGGCCAGGGCCACGGCATGCCCGCCGTGATCGCGGACGATGCCCTTGGGCTGGCCGGTAGTGCCGGAGGTGTACAGGATATACAGCGGGTCGGTCGCGGCTACCGGCACGCAATCGGCCGGTTCGGCATCGGCCATTTCGGCGTCCCAGTCGAAATCGCGGCCTTCGATCAGTGCGGCCGGTGCCTGGGGCCGGGACAGCATCAGCGTCGCGCGCGGCTTGTGCGCGGCCAGTTCGATGGCCCGGTCCAGCAGCGGCTTGTATTCCACGATGCGTCCCGGCTCGATGCCGCAGGACGCCGACAGGATCATCTTCGGCTCGGCGTCGTCGATGCGTTTTGCAAGTTCGGCCGAAGAGAAGCCGCCGAACACCACCGAATGAATCGCACCGATGCGCGCGCAAGCCAGCATTGCCATGGGCGCGGCCGGCACCATGGGCATGTAGATGATGACGCGGTCGCCCTTGTTCACACCGTGCGCGCGCAGCACGCCGGCCAGCCGGGCGACCTGGTCGCGCAATTCGCGGTAGCTGAAGCGTTGTATCGTGTCGGTGACCGGCGAGTCGTGGATAAGCGCGATTTGGTCGCCGCGACCGTTGTCAACGTGTCGGTCCAGCGCGTTGTAACAGGTATTGAGCATGCCGCCGGCGAACCAGCGCTGGAACGGTCCGCCATCATCGGACAGGGCACTGTCCCAGCGACGCTCCCAGTCGATTGCGTCAGCGGCTTCGGCCCAAAAGGCTTCGGGGTTGGAAAGCGAGCGATCGTGAACCTGTCTGTAGCCCATGGATATTCTCCGGCCGGTCCTGGAACCAGGCCCGGTCAATCAGCGTCGAGTTTCGATTCGAGAGAACCGAGTCTGGCATGGGTCGCCGGCTGCAGGCCATTCGACTTTGATCGAATAGACGGTAATGTTTTCCGGGTGGGCCACTGGCCGTCAGCAGATCCGCGGCAGGGGATCATCCTCGAGTTCGTCGATCAGGCGCTGGCCGCCGAGCCCGGTGGTCAGCATGACCGGACCCTGGCGATCGCCCACCGTACCGATGACCGCGGCGTCGGGCGCGATTCCGGACACGCGCAGTTCGGCGACCGCTTCGTCGGCGTCTTCGGCGGCGATCGCGGCCACCACTCGACCCTCGCAGGCCAGGTAAAGGGGGTCGTAGCCGAGCAGTTCGCACACCGCCGAAACCGGTTCGCTGAGCGGAATCGCCTCTTCGATCAGCGCAATTCCCAGCTCGGTCTCGCGGGCCAGTTCCAGCGCGACAGTTGCCAGGCCGCCACGCGTCGGGTCGCGCATGAACCTGAGACCCGGCCGCTTGAGCAGCATTTCGGTGATCGGCAACACGCTCGCCGAATCGGATTTCAGATCGCCGCGCAGGCCGTATTCCTCCCGGGCCAGCAAGACCGAGGTGCCGTGGTCGCCGACGCTTCCCGAGACGATGATGCGGTCGCCGGGCCGCACTCTGTGCTGACCGAGCGCGAGCTCGTTGGGCACCGCCCCGAGCCCCGTGGTGGCCAGGTAAACGCCGCCGCATTCGCCGCGTGCCAGCACCTTGGTGTCGCCGGCCACGACCTTGACGCCGGCCTGCTGGGCAGCGGCGGCAAGGGCATCGACGATGCGCTCCAGCAGCTTGATCTCGGTGCCTTCCTCGATGAAGGCGTTGAGCGTCAGATACATCGGCAAGGCGCCGGCCACGGCCAGGTCGTTGACGGTGCCGTGGATGGCAAGCGAGCCGATATTGCCGCCGGGAAATTCAAGCGGGTCTACCGTGAATCCATCCGTCGTCATCATCAGGCGCACGCCCTGGGGGACGTCGACCGGTGCTGCATCAACGCTCGTGTCCAGGCCCTTGTCGCCCAGCCTTGTCGCGAACAAGGCATCGATGAGTTCGCGCATGTAGCGCCCGCCGTTGCCGTGCGCGAGGCGGACATGCTTGTCGAGTTTTTGAGGTTTATTGTTCATTCAAAACCTTTATATTCAGATATATAAAACATGAAAATGATGTAAAGGATTACATGGTTCACCGCTATCGGACATTTTCAGGCAGAGCGCATTACGCCGACGCGCCCGCCTCGATGATCTGACCGTAACTGATTCCGGCATCGTTGACCGGCACGCTGCAAGGCAGGCAGGCCGCGCTGCCGCGTCGCTCGATCTGCGCGATCGCAATCCTCGAAAGCAGCGCGTTCTGGAATACGCCGCCGGTGAGCCCGACCTGCGCGACAGGGTACTTCGGCGCAAGACTGTCCATCAACGAACCGACGAGCCCGCCCATTGCGTGGTGGAATCCGGCCGCGCGGTCGGCCCGGGGAATGGATGCATTTGCCATCCAGGTCATCAGCGGCGCCCAGTCGGCCCTGAAAATCCCGTCCTCGTCCTCGTCCTCGTCCTTGTGCACATCCGGGGTCGGGGCCCGCGCCGGATCGCCATGGGCGGCCAGCGCTTCCAGCCAGCCCGGCCCCTGGCCCTCGAAGCTGGCCTCGGTGGCGACGCCGGCAAGTGCTGCGGCACCGTCGAAAAGCCGGCCGGCCGCACTCGTCCAGGGGCTGGCCAGGCCGGACGACCAGGCACGCCGCAGCAGCGGGTCGGCATCGGGTGCGCCGGGCCACTCGAAGCCCCCATGCCAGGACAGCGAGAGCGCGGTTCGCCAGGGTTGACGGATCACCTTGTCGCCGCCGGGCAGTCGAAACGGTTTGAGCGAAGCGACGCGCTGCCAGTTGCCCGGGCGCCCGTAGAGGACCTCGCCGCCCCAAAGCGTGCCGTCGCGGCCGTAGCCGACGCCGTCCCAAGCGAACACCAGAATATTTCTTTCCACCAGTCCGAATTCTCCGGCAAGCGCCGAGGCATGCGCCTCATGATGGAATACCCGGGTCAGCGGCAGGCCCTTGCTTGCGGACAAGTCGCGCGCCCACCGGCTGTTCGGGAAATCCGGGTGGGCGTCGCAGGCCAGTCGTTGTGCCTTGACATCGTAGAGCGCCTGCAGGTCGTCGACGACCTGGCCAAAGACTTTCACGGCACGCGGGCTGTCGAGTTCGCCGATGTGGGGCGAGATCACGACTCGATTCTTCCAGCCCAGTGCAACGGTATTCTTCAAAAAGGCGCCGACGGCAAGCGTGGGCACGTCCAGGTCGATCGGCAGCTCCAGTTCCAGCGGTGCGTTGCCGCGGCCCAGCCGGATCGGCCGCATGCGTCCGCTGTTGCAGCGCCAGACCGGGTCGTCGGCGGGTCGCTGAATCGGGCGGTTGTGATGCAGGAAGGCGTCGGCAATGCCGTCGAGCCGCTGTTCGGCCTGATCGGGCTCGGTCAGCACCGGCTCGCCGCTCAGGTTGCCGGAGGTGGCGATAACGGGCCGGCCCAGCCCGCTCAGCAGGAGATGATGCAACGGACTGTAAGGCAGCATCAGTCCGACTTCGTTGAGACCCGGCGCCACGCCGGGCGCGAGGTTGTGATCTTCGCGCAGCGGTGCGAGCACGATCGGTCGCTCCGGATCGGCCAGGCGTTCGGCGACCGCAGGCTCGAGATCGGCAATTTCGCGCGCCGCGTCGAGTCCGTCGTCTCCGCTCATGGGCACCATCACGGCAAGCGGTTTGTGCGGTCGCCGCTTGCGCCGGCGAAGCGATGCCACGGCTTGCTCGTTGCCGGCGTCGCAGACCAGGTGGTATCCGCCGACGCCGCGTACCGCGACGACTTGCCCGGAGTCGATGGCCTCTATGGTTGCTGCAATCGAAGCCTCGTTGTCGTTCAGCGCCTGTTCGCCGGCCCGGAAACGAAGCGACGGGCCGCACGCCGGGCAGGCCAGCGGCTGGGCATGGAAGCGACGATCGAGCGGGTTGGTGTATTCCGACTGGCATTCGGAACACAGCGGAAAATCCTTCAGTGTCGTGTTCGGGCGGTCGTAGGGCATTGCGCGGATGATCGTGTAGCGTGGACCGCACTGGGTGCAGTTGATGAACGGATAACGATAACGCCGTTCTTCCGGGTCGCTCATCTCGGCCAGGCAGTCGTTGCACAGGAACTGGTCCGGGGGCACGTGGATTTCAGGCTCGGCGCCGGCCCGGCTGGCGCGAATCTCGAAGGCCTCGGCAGGCTCGGTATCGATCCAGCCGTCGGCGACGATTTCCGGGCGTGCCAGCGGCGGTGCCTTGTCGATCAGGTCACGTACGAAGCCATCCATCCGATTTTCCGTGCACTGGGCCTCGATCTCGACTACGCCGGAGGCGTTGTATACCCAGCCGGCCAACCCGAATTCGTGCGCGAGCCGATAGACGAACGGACGAAACCCGACGCCCTGTACGCGCCCGCCGATCGTGATGCGGCGTGCCCGCACGCTCATCGATCCGCTTTTTCGATGGTGGCCGGTCTGGCCATGCTGCGGTGCCGTGCAAGGTGCAGCGGCGTCCAGGCGTGCGGATTTCGATGCACCAGGCGATAACGAGCGACGTGATACGACGGATCGAAACCGAAGAAGTTCAGATGCATGCGATCCAGTTCCGCCTTTCGGTAGCTGGCCAGTGCACGCTGCGTCTCGTCGGCGGCCCGTGCCTCGGCCTTGGCTTCTACAGTTTGCTGCCAGTCTGCGCCGGCCAGTGTCTGGGCCTGCTGCGTCACGAACGCGTTGAAATCGTCCGGGCGATTCGGTCCCACCGCGTCGACCAGTCCGAGTTGCCGGGCCCGGTCGGCGAGCATCGGCAGCCGCCGGCCCATGACTTGCTCGATGCCGGCCGTGCCGACTCGCCTTGGTAGCAGATAGGTCCAGTACTCGGAGCCGTAAAGATTGCCCATGTTCTTGTAATGCGGATTCAGGACGATGCCTTCGCGCGCCCAGATCCGGTCGGCCGCAAGCGCGAGGAACATGCCGCCGGCGGCCGCATTTCCGGCCATTGCGCTGACCGTGAGCTGGTCGGTGGTCATGATAATCGCCTCGGCCAGATCGTCCATGGCGTTGATGTTGCGCCAGGATTCGTCGGCGGGACTTTCAGCCGCCTCGATGCTGTTGAGGTCCATGCCGTTGGACCAGAAATCGCGGCCCCCGGTCAGTACGATCACGCGCGTGGGACGATCGGCCGCATGGCGCCAGGCCGCCAGCAGCGCTTCGCAGTCGCGCGTGCCCATGGCGCCGTTGTAGAAATCGAACTCGAGCATTCCGATTTCGCCGTGTTCGGCGTATCGTATCGGTCCGCGCTGGTCGTCGTCCGCATTCCATTGCGGCGGCATTTCGTCCAGTTCATCGGCCGCGCCATTCAGCACGTCGACGGCCGGACGCTTGAAATTCATGCCGGCCGGATCCTTCAGGTGGCCGATCCAGACGGCCCCGTCGGCGGTGGCCCGGCAGATCGCGCCGCCCGAGCGTGCCAGCAGCTGGCCGGCGGGTCCGGAAAGCGCCGGCTCGGGACGCGCATCGAACAGGCGAAGTTCGCGACCGAGCATGTGATCGGCGATGCCGGGTTGCCCGTCTGCACTGTTGATCTTGCGCAGCACAGTCTCCGTGTCGTCACGGTTCCAGTCGATCCGCCGCAGGTCGAGCGGGACCGAGTCGCGCCAGCGGTCCTCGACCGCCGCGGACCGGTCTTTCCGTGCAATTGATTGCTGGTCTGTTTCGAGTCGTTCCAGCGCCTCGAACAATGCCCGCACGGCGACCTCGGTGACTTCCAGACGGTACAGGCTGCTCTTCCGGGCATTTCGCATGGTAAACGCGCCGGAAGCCAGCACCGGCCCGCCGTCGAGTTCGGCGGTGGCCAGGATGATGCTCACGCCCCAGGTAGCGGCATCGTCCAGTACGGCCCAGTCCAGCGCATTCGGTCCGCGGTCGCCGGGCGGACCCGGATGGACGATCAGGCAGGGCACGGCCTGCCAGACATCGTTCGGAATCCTGCGCTTGAGAAACGGCGCGACGACGGCATCGGGTCGAAACAGCGAAACCGCCTCGCGTGTGACGTCGTCGCTGATGTCGAGCTCGACCGAGACGTCGTGCCCGGTGCGCTCGAGTTCGGCGAACACGCGCTGGCTCAGGGAATTGAATGCATGGCAGAGAATCAGGATGCGCATCGGTTTGGCCGGTTCGGATTTCGCCAGTGGATGGTCAAAGGCGAAAAGCAGGTCACGAAGAACACGAAGATGGACACGAAGGACAAGAAGAAAAGCATGGAATGAGGAAGATTCGTGACGTTTTTTCGAGCCGCCGGTTTATCCAACCACCGTTTTCTTGGTGCCCTTCGTGCCTTCTTCGTGCTTTTCGTGTAATGCTTTTAAGGTTCATCCGGCCTCGGCATAGCGCCGATAGCGATAGTAGGCCGCGCACGCGCCTTCATCGGAGACCATGCACGAGCCGATCGGGTTGCGCGGCGTGCACACGGTGCCGAAGATCTCGCAGTCGGTCGGTTTCTTGACGCCGCGGATCACGGCCGGGCACTGGCAGGCGGCATTTTCCCGCACCTCGCGTTCGACCATTTCGAAGCGTTTCTCGGCATCGAAGCGCCGGTACTCGCGCTTGATGCGCAGCCCGGAGTAGGGCACGTGGCCGAGTCCCCGCCAGGCGAAATCCGGCCTGAGTTCCAGCACGTCGGCCACCAGGGCCTTGGCCTTTTCGTTGCCGTCGCGCGAGACCCCGCGCAGGAACTGGTTTTCGACCTCGGCCCGTCCGTCGTTCATCTGGCGGATCAGCATGCGGATCGACGTCAGCACGTCCAGCGGTTCGAACCCGGCGATGACGACCGGCCGCTGGTACTCGGCGGCAAAGAACTCGTACGGCGCCGACCCGATGATGGTGCTGACGTGAGACGGGCCGAGAAAGCCGTCGACACGCACCTGGCCGAGCCGGCGAACTTCAGGGGAATCGAGGATGGACTGGATCGCCGAGGGCGTGAGCACGTGGTTGCAGAACACGCTGAAGTTCGACAGGTCCATGGCGGCGGCCTGCTTGATCGCGAGCGCGGTCGGCGGCGTCGTGGTTTCGAAACCAATGGCGAAAAGTACGACTTCGCGGTCGGGATTGGCGCGCGCCAGTTCCAGCGCTTCCACCGCAGACTGGACCACCCGGACGTCCTTGCCCCGGGCGCGCGCGTTGAGCAGGCTGTTGCGGCGCGAGGCGGGCACGCGCAACATGTCGCCGTAACTGGCGAGGATCACGTTGTCGTCGCCGGCCAGTTCGATCGCCATGTCCAGTCGCGATACCGGCAATACGCAGACCGGGCAGCCCGGGCCGTGGACCAGCTTGACGTTGTCGGGCAGCAGATCCGGAATGCCGTGCCGAAACACGGCGTGCGTGTGGCCGCCGCAGAATTCCATCAGGTGATAGTCGCGGTCGGTCTGTACCTCGTCGGCAATCAGCCGGCTCAGCGCGTGGGCCGTGCGACCGTCACGAAACCCCTGAATATATCGCATCCGGCGATTCTCCAAGTTTTTCGGCCAGTTCGCGGAACAGTGCCAGCGACCGTTCGGCTTCTTCCACGTCAAGCCGCGTGATCGCATGGCCGACGTGGACGATGACGTAGTCGCCGACCTCGACGTCATCGAGAAACGCCAGCGAACACTTGCTGCGAACGCCGCCGACCTCCACGGTCGCCTGATCGAAATCGTGCAGTTCCTCAACCCTAGCGGGTACGGCGAGACACATTGGCGGCAACTCCATGAGAATGATTTTCAGGACCCGAGTCTAACCGAACGGATCCGTGGCTGATCTTGAGCCAGATCAATCGCGGGCCTGGTTCGATGCCGGCCTTTGGGCTGAGTCTTCGGAAAAACCGGAAACAGCTCTCGCGCAGCCGCAAAGGCGCCAGGAAAGCCGTAAGCGAAAGTCTGCGCATCGGCGAGAAGAATAAGCGCCTGACGTCCTTTTCCTTCATGTCTTCACGGGCGCTTTTACCTGGATTTCGACCACGCTCGGGAATGGGCCTTTCAGTGCGAGTCGCCGGGCCATAGCCGAGCTGTAATCCAGTCGGTGGTGCGGCGGGTCGAACCCGGCTCGGCGGTGTCGAGGTGCAGCGCATCGACCAGCTCGAATTCGTCCAGCGGCTCCATGTTCTGCGCCTGCCGGGCCAGAACGTCCAGGCCGGCCTCGGACGGGTCGTCGCCCGCCGCCGCGCGGCGCGCGATGCGTTGTTCGAGGATGGTCTGGTCGGCCGTGCAGTGCACGATGGCGAATGGGACGTCGCGCTCGCGGGCCAGGTCGCGGAACAGGCTTCGTTGCCATCGCTTGAGGCAGGCCGCGTCGACCAGCGCAGGAATGCCGGCCTGGAGCAGGGGATCGGCGAGATTGGCCAGGTGCTTATAGGTGCGCTCTGTGGCCTTGGGCGAATACAGCCTGGCACCAACGTCGGACCCGCTGCTGTCTTCCGGGGCGAGGCCGTGCAGCCGCTTGCGCTCGACATCGGAGCGCATGCGAACCAGGCCGGCATGCTCCACGAGTCGTCGGGCCAGCCAGGACTTGCCGCTTCCGGACACGCCCATGGTGATGACGACGGCTGCGCGCTGTTCGCGTGAAATCTTCTCGGCCAGCGAAACGTAATCGTCGATCTGTTGCAGAATCTCTTTGCTATCGGCCGCGTCGTCTTCGAGCCGGAAAGCATTCACCTTGGCCCGGACCAGCGCGCGATAGACCATATAGATCGGCAGCATCCGGATGCCCTGGTAATCGCCGCTGCGCGCCAGATATTCGTCCAGCAGCAGCCAGGCGAAGCCGGGTGCGCCGCGGTCGCGCAGATCCATCACGGTAAACGCCAGGTCGGAAACCACATCGATCCAGCGCAAGTCTTCGCTGAACTCGATGCAGTCGAACAAGGTGGCGCGACCGTCGATCAACGCCACGTTGCCGAGGTGCGCATCGCCGTGACACTCGCGAATCCGGCCGTCCCGGCACCGCGCTTCGATCAGCGGTGTTAATCGTTCAAGCTGAGTTTCGGTCCACTTGCTCAGCGCAACCAGCCGATCGGCGGTGGATCGGTCGTCGAGCATGTCGCCGAGCACGGTGAAATTGTCCCGCATCGGATCGGCCACAGATTCGAAATGTCCGAAGCGGCTGTGTTTCGGAGCGGTCTCGGCGACCTGGTGCAGGTGCGCGAGTTTCCGGCCAAGGTCGATTAAGTGTTGGTGTTCCAGCTTGTGGTTGGCCAGCAGGTGATCGAATCCGGCGTCGACGTCGAACCGGCGCATCCGTACGGCGTACTCGATCGGGTCGCCGTCGCCGGCCAGTTCGGGCGATTCCGGGGTGCCGCCGATGCCGATGACGTCCAGGTAGATTTCAGGTGCCGTGCGCCTGTTCAGGCGAATTTCCTCTTCGCAGTAGAAGCGCCGTTTCTCCAGCGTCGAGAAATCCAGAAAGCCGAGGTCCAGCGGTTTCTTGAGCTTGTAGACGAACTCGCCGGCCAGGAGCACCCAGGAAATATGGGTTTCGATCAGCCCGATTTCATCGACCGGGTGAGGATAGGCGTCCGGGTTTCGAAGGGCATCGATCAGTTGTACATGCATGGGCGGCCCCGGTTCGGTTTCTCTGGCGGCGACGGTATGCGGGCAGGCGTTCCATCGAAGCCGTTTCTCCTCTCAGGATACAGGGGTATCGGCTCTGTTATTTCCTGGTGCCGACATAGATGTAGTTGACGCCCAGCGCCACAGGCTTGACCTTGATGTTCTCGAAATCACCGTTGGCATGCATCATCTCGACGAATTCCCGGCCGTACGGGAAGCTGTTGGAGGTGCGCTGCAGGTAGCGGTAGGCATCGCGATCGCCGCCGGCCAGGCCGCCGATCAGCGGAATGATCAGCCGGTTATAGATGAAGTAGAAAGGCTGGAGCAGCATCGGCGGCTGGCCGAACTCGAGCACCACCAGGCGTCCGCCGGGTTTTAGAACGCGGTACATGCTTCGAAGCGCTCGGTGCGGGTCGTCGACGTTGCGAATGCCGTAGGCGATCGAGACGACGTCAAAACTCTGGTCCTCGAAATCCAGGTCCTGGCTGTCTTCGACACGCCACTCGATAGCGGCGCCGCGGTGCCGCGACTTCTGTTCGGCGAGCGAAAGCATGTCGGCGTTGAAATCGGTTCCGACTACCCGCCCACGGCCGTTCATCGCGTCGTGGAAAAGCAACGTGAGATCGCCGGTGCCGGCGGCACAATCAAGCAGCGCATCGCCGGGCTGGATGCCGGACATGGCGACCGCGCGCCGGCGCACGCCCTGGTCGGTGCCGAAGGACATCCAGCGGTTGGCGCGGTCGTAGCGTTCCGCGATGCGGGAAAACATTGAATGTACTTGCTTCGACATATCGATCCTTTCCGGAGTTTTTCCGGGATTTGTATTCCAGCCGGTTATTGATGTTCGCGTCCGACGCTTGACTGTGCCGGTCTTTCAGCGAGCAGGGCTACTTTATTCGAAAAGCGCCCTGACCGCGGGGCCCAAAGGCTTGCCGGAACTGCCCCTGGGAATGCGATCGACGAACCGCCAGCGTGCCGGGCGCTCGGCCGGAGGCAGGTGCCGGCGCGACCAGTCGTCGAAAGCGTCGGCTCGTGCATTCGGGCTTTCCGCGTCCGCGACCACCACCGCGGCGGCAACCCGCTGGCCCCAGCGTCGGTCTTCGACACCGACCGTCGCGGCGTCTTCAATCAGCGGGCAGTCCAGCAGACGCCGGGCGACGCTGTCCAGACTGACGTTGATGCCACCCGAAATGATGACGTTGTCGATACGTCCTGCAATCCGGACCGAGCCGTTCGCTTCGACGGTGCCCCGATCTCCGGTGGTGAACCACCCTTCTGCATCCGGCCCGGATGCGGCGTCGTCCAGGTAGCCCGAGAAAAGCATCGGTCCGCGCACCTGCAGCGCGCCGGAAGACGCGGTCCTGACCTCGACCCCGGAGAGGGGCGGGAGGGCGACCGGGGATTGGGCCGAAAATTCCAGTGCGGCGACCGTCGCCGGGGCCGGTGTGGCAAGCTGCGAGCCGGCTTCGGTCATGCCCCAGGTCGGCAGAACCGGCCAGCCGGCACTGCGCGCGTTTTCGAGCAGTTCCGGAGCCGCGGGTGCGCCACCGATGAAAACGCCGCGCAGATCGGGGGGCGGCAGACCATTGCCGTTTTGCACGACGGCATCCAGCATGCTGGGAACCAGAGAGGTCAGCGTGATGCGCTGTTTTTTCAATTGATCATTGACCCCTGCCGCATCGAACCGGGGCATCAACACGGCCGCGGTGCCGGCCAATACGCACCTGAACAGAATGGCCAGCCCGCCGATGTGTTCCAGCGGCAGGCAGAGCAGCCACCGATCGGTCGTAGCGGTGCCGAGGCGTTGGGCCACTGCGGCGGCGCTCGCGGCGTGATTGCCGAGCGTCAGCGGCACGGCTTTGGGGGTCGAGCTGCTGCCGGAAGTCATCAGGATGGTTGCCATTCTTGCGGGATCGTGGGCAGCCGGGTTCAGCGGCGCGGTACCCGGTTCGATTGCTTTCTCGGCGTCGATGACGATCAAGCCTCGGGATCCGCCCTGCGCTGCCGCCGGGCTTGAATTCGAAGTGATCAGCGCTCGCGGCGCCAGGCGCCTCAGAAGCGCCGCGCAGTCGTTCGGCGGCAAAGACGGTGCGACCGGAACGACGGTCGCGCCGAGCCATAGCAGTGCGTGAACCCAGACGGCCGACGCCAGCGTCACCGGCGCTTCGAGCACGACCCGGTCGTCGGTTCGCAGGCCACGATCGTAAAGCATCGCGGCGCGTCGCGATGCCAGTCCTGCGAGCTCGGCATAGTCCAGGCGCTTCGAACCCTGAACAAGTGCCAGCGCCTCGGGTTGGCGCTGTGCGGCGCCTGCCAGCCATGCCGTCATGCCGTCATGCCGAGTCCGGCACGGCAGGCTGGAAGCCGATGCCGGGCGTCCGGTCCAGAATCAACTTCCCGCGCGCCAACCTGTCGGCGGCGGGCGCCGTATCCTCGGCCAGCCACTGGCCGGTGGCAAGACCGTGCGGCCCCGGAAGTTCCGGCCAGGCTGCAGCCAGGTGGGCGATGGCCCGGCGTCCGACAGCGGATTCCATCAGGTTGCTGATGATGACCTGGACGCCGTGGCCAAGTGCCAGCTCGAACAGTGCGCTGGCAGGCAACAGGCCGCCGACTACCGACGGCTTGACCACGATCGCGCCCAGCCGTCCGGAACGGATCAGTGCCCGGGTTCGTTCGAGACCGGCGCAGCTTTCGTCGGCGGCGATGACCGGGCCCTTGCCGTCGTATTGCTCGAGCAGTCCCGGCAGGTCTTCGTCGGCCACCGGCTGCTCGATCAGTTCGACGCGTTCGCGCGGCAGCGAAGACAGCATGCCGAGCGCCTGCTCGGGTGTCCAGGCGCCGTTGGCGTCGAGACGCAGCGTCAGTTGCGGGCCGCCCTCGATAATCCGGCGCAGTCGCGCCAGGTCGGCGGCGCAATCCTCGACCCCGACCTTGAGCTTGGCATGCGTGTGGCCCGCATCGGCGGCCTCCTCGAGCAACGGTATGCAGGCCTCGGCGCCGTCGGCGCCAAGGGTGAACTGAACCGGAACGGCCTCGAGGGCCTGCAGATTCGCGTCCCGACGCAAGCGCGCCTGGAAAAGAGCAGTGCCGAGTGGGCGTCCGGCGGCCCGCGCAAGCGCGTCCAGGATCGACAGTTCGATACCGAATCGAAGCACCGGCGAGGCGCTCAGCTGGGGCAGATGCTGATCGAGATCCGACACGGTTCGCATGTCTATCGGGAATTCGATCTCGTGCGCCAGACCTGGCATGCCGGAAAGCGTTTCGCGGGTCCATCCGGACAACGGCGCGGCTTCGCCGAAGCCCTGGTGTCGCCGACCGTCCGGCGTTTTTATATCGGCACGCAACAGGATGGTCCTGCGCAATTCAAATGTGCCGACAGCCGTTCGAAGCGGCCTGGCCAGGCGCAGGCCGTGGTGGCTGAGCCTCAGGGATTCCAGCGTCAACCCCTGCTGAAGAAGGGTCTGACTCATGCGCCTGGTCTTGAAGTATCTTCGTCCGATTGGACAGTCCGGTCGAGACGCCCGGAAACGCGAGCAATGAGTTCACCCCTCAGCTTGTGGTCCAGCCGGCGGGATGTGGGAAACCGGATGACCCGGAGTCCGCCGGCAGAAAGACTGTCGGTAACAAGTGCATCGAAATCGGACCAGTCGGACGGTTCAAGCATATCGATGCCTCTCGGGATGGCCCGGGAGACCGGCGTGGCGCCGCTGGTGGCGAAGTGCTTCCGGTGAACCTCGCCGAAACCCGCGCTGGGCAGATACTCGAAAATCTCGCCGCCGTCGTTGTCCACCACGATGACGGTCAGGTCCAGTTTCATTTCAAGCGCAAGCAGCAGTGCCGCAGCGTCGTGCCTGAGTGCGACGTCGCCTATGACCAGTACCGTGGGCGCTTTGCGCTCGATCGACCCGCGACCGGCAGCAATGCCCGATGCCGTCGATACCACGCCGTCGATACCGTTGAGGCCGCGATTGAAGTGGATATCCAGGTCGCGATCGTGCGCGCTCATGAAGGTATCCAGGTGCCTGACCAGCATGCTGCTGGAAAAATACAGTCCACAACCCTCCGGCAGCAGCGCGCCCAGGGTGTGCCACATCCGCGGCGCCGAGAATTCCGTATTTTCATCAATACACGCTCGCAGTTCTGCGACCGCCCGCTTCTCGAAATCTCGATGTGCCTGCAGCCAGGCGTGCCTGCCGGAGCCGGGCGGGGCTACGCGCTCGCCAGCCAAATCGAACAGCAGGGCCGGGTCTGCGATCAATTGTTCTTGCACTACGTGCTCGGGATCGACCAGGGTCTGGCCGCCGCTCACGGCCATGTGCACCGCATCACGACAGTTGCTCAAGAGCGCCTGAATAGCCCATGTCAAAGGTGCGCTGCCCGTTCGAATCACCAGGTCGGGCAGGCCGTGGCGCGCGTGCAGGGCGCTGCCTGCGATCAGGTCGCCGGCGCCTATGACGTTCGCGCCGCGGCCGGTCCAGTGGCGAAGCCCCGAGGCCGGTTCTGCGAGTACCGGAATCGCGCCCCGCTCGGCGAGTTCCGACAGCGCGCCCCGGTATCGAACGCCGGTCGGATCCGCTCCGGCGATGATCAGCGGCCGCTGGGACCGATCGAGCGCCGCGGCGAGGCGATCGGCCGCTTCTTCGTCGGGCATGCCGGGCGGCGCGTGAATCCGAACCCAGGGCGCGCCGTCGACACGGCCGCGGATGACCGTATTCGCAGCCTCCAGGGCCGACTCGGAAACATGATCTGGGTGTTCGGCTGAAACCTGTACGGGTTCCAGCGGCTTGCGAAACGGCACGTCGATATGCACCGGACCGGGTTGCGGAAAACGGGTGCGATGGAGCGCGCGGCAAGCCAGCGATCTCAGGTAGGCAAGCTTGTGGTTCGTGACTTCAGGCTGGGCCGTCTGGTGATGCCAGCGGACGTGGTCGCCATACATGCCGGCTTGCTGCATGACCTGTTGAGCGCCGCAGTCATGGTCCTCTGGCGGTCTGTCGCCGGTCAAAACCAGCAGCGGAATATTGTCCTGCGCGGCTTCGCATATTGCAGGAAAGTAATTTGCGCCTGCGGTGCCCGATGTGCAAAGCAGCGCGACCGGCCGACCGCTCGCGCGGGCCAGGCCGAGCGCAAAGAAGGCCGCAGACCGCTCGTCTATGATCGAGTAATCGGTGATGTCCGGGTGCGCGGCAAACTGAAACACCAGGGGCGCCGAACGCGAACCGGGCGAGATGCACGCGTCGCGCAGCCCGCAGCGGGCAAGCTCATCGACCAGAATGCCGGCCCAAAGCGTGTTTGCGTTGGGCGATGCAAGCCCTTGGGCCCGAAGATGGTGTGGAGAATCCGATTGCATTTTGCTGGGCGTTGTGCGCCGCCTCGATCAGAAATGCCAGGGAAAATCGGAGAAGTCCCGGGGACGCTTTTCGACGAACGATTCGCGCCCCTCGCGCGCCTCGGCGGTTGCATACCCGAGCCGCGTCGCCTCGCCGGCAAACAGCTGCTGACCGACCATGCCGTCATCCGGCAGGTTGAATGCGTACTTGAGCATGCGCATGGCGGTCGGGCTCTTGCTGTTGACGATCTCGGCCATCTCGATCGCTCGTTTCTCCAGGCTTGCGTGGGCCACGACCTCGTTGACCATGCCCATGGCCAGGGCTTCATCGGCACTGTAGGACTTGCCCAGGAAGAACACCTCGCGGGCGCGCTTCTGACCGATCTGACGCGCCAGCAGGGCAGAGCCGAATCCGGCGTCGAAACTGGCGACGTCCGGGTCGGTCTGCCTGAACCGGGCATGTTCGCTGCTTGCGATGGTCAGATCACAGACCACGTGCAGGCTGTGGCCGCCGCCCACGGCCCAGCCGGGAACGACCGCGATCACGACCTTGGGCATGAAGCGGATCAGTCGCTGCACTTCGAGGATATGCAGTCGGCCGGTCATTTCCGGGTCGTCGTACCTGTAGCCGTCCGGTCCGCGCACCGCCTGGTCGCCGCCCGAGGAAAACGCCCAGCCGCCGTCTCTGGACGAAGGCCCGTTGCCGGTCAGCAGAACGCATCCGACGTTGGTCTGCCGGCGGGCGTGCTCCAGGGCGGCGAAAAGCTCGTCGACGGTCTGCGGCCTGAATGCATTTCGACAATTGGGTCGATTGAAGGCAATGCGCGCAATTGCCCGGCCCCGATTGGCCCGATCCTGCATTGAATGATAAGTCACGTCCGAGCCCTTGAAACCTTCCACGGGCGTCCAGCACTCGGGGTCGAAAAGTTGGGAAACGGTGTCCTGGTTCATTTCAGGCAATGCCCTGGTTGGCGGTCGGATTGTCGCTTGTGCGGGCCGACGGGTCGCAGGAAACGACGGCTTCGACCATCCGCTCGGCGAAGCTGTCGACCTGGTTCCAGTCGGTGTATTCGATGACCTCTGTGCCGTCGGTGGGCCCGTCGGTGATCTTCATGATCATCCGGATCATGATGCGATCGACGAAACGGTAACTGGGGTAATCGAGCTTTCCGGCGATGATTTCGACGTGCCGCGGATTGAAGGAAAGCCGTTCGAGAAATTTCCGCAGGTACTTGTTGCCGTCGAGGTTGCGTTTTTCGGGTTTGCGCGCGATCAGATTGACCGAGAAAAACGCGTTTGGAATCCGGGAGATCGCATCACGGTTGCCGTCGAGGAACCGGGCCATCTTCGGATCGTGCTTGCCGTAGCGCACGCTCGCACCCGCAATGACGCCGTCGAAGCGTGCTGGATCGAGTTCGGCGGCCTTGTCGACGTCGACAAGTGTGGTCTGCAGACCGTTGTCGCGCAGCGTCTGCTCGATTCGCTCCGAGATCTTGCGCGTCTGTCCGTCGGTTGTGGCGTAGACAATCAATGTGTTCGGCATACCGGTTTCCGGTGGCGTTGCAGGCGAAGAACATCCGGAATGGTACAGGAATGCGATGGGTCCAAACGGGGTTTCAGCGGACCCGCGCGGCAGCGGACATGGCCGGTCGGGGCGCAGAGCTTGATCGCAATCAAGCGCGCCGTGATTGCGGCTCAAGAGAACCGAGCAGGTCCGAACCGATGTCGTGCGTGTCCAGAAGCGATTCCAGGCGCCGCGTCGCTTCGGCGCAGGATCGGACGGTCTTGCGAACCTTGTTTTCGAGTTCCAGTTCGACCTCGCGGCCGCTCGCGCGGGCCTCAGCGATCTCGTTGAGGCTAGTACAGGCCCGGTACATTCGCGACTCCGCCTTTTCGATTCGCAGGCGGGTGCTTTTGCTCAATTTATCGTCGGCCGGAGGCGCCATCATGAGTCGCGTCGTAATGCTGTTGTGCAGACGAAAAACCCGCTCTGAATAGTCACGCAATTCGTCGGTGGTCATGAACCGCACGTCGAGCAGACCTTCACCGCGCGGCACGGGCACGCAAGCCGACAGCAATGACAGAATCGACGCGAAAAGGATAAACGGAGCGGCGCGCATGGATCGACTGCCCGGCCCGTAAAGCGGCCTGCCCGCCGCTGCGACTCCGGATCCCGGAGACGACTTGATCGCGCTCGGGCTCATTCCGTGCAAGGCATCTCAGCGCTTCATGTAGTTGAAGAACTCTTCGTTGGTCTTGGTCGACTTGAGCTTGTCGAGCATGAATTCGATTGCCTGGATCTCGTCCATGGGGTGCAGGATTCGGCGCAGAATCCAGATTTTCTGGAGCAGCTCGTTGCCGATCATCAGTTCTTCGCGGCGAGTGCCGGAGCGGTTGATGTCCATGGCCGGGAACACGCG
>Ga0209931_1000242_pt1 | contig 32625 bp, 32 predicted proteins | sample SalPonR1_B_D1_MG_FD_185697 | JGI IMG/M metagenome (GOLD analysis project Ga0209931, IMG submission 185697) | Salt pond soil microbial communities from South San Francisco under conditions of wetland restoration - Salt Pond MetaG R1_B_D1_MG... ...
CGGCCGGATCGATGGTAAACAGATCCCGGTCCAGCACCAAGAAATCGGCCAGCTTGCCGGCCTCCAGCGAGCCCGTCTCATCCTCGGCGAAACCGGCGTATGCGGCATTGACGGTAAAGCCCTCCAGCGCAACCTGGATGGTCACGCGCTGGTCCGGCAGCCAGCCGCCGGGCGGCTCGCCGTCGAGATCCTGGCGGGTGACCGCGGCATACAGACCGAGCATCGGGTCGACCTGCTCGACCGGAAAGTCGGAGCCGAATGCCAGCCGAGCGCCGGCCTGGCGCAGACGCTGCCAGGCGTAGGCGCCGAACAGCCGCCGCTCGCCCAGCCGGTCTTCGGCCCAGCGCATGTCGGAGGTCGCGTGCGTAGGCTGCATGCTGGCGATGATTTCGGCCCCGGCCAGTCGCGGAATGTCCTCGGGATGAATGATCTGCACGTGCTCGACCCGGTGCCGGCCGGGATTGTCACCGAATTCCCGCCGGCCCTCGATCAGTGCGTCGATGACCTGCCGGTTGGCTCGATCGCCGATCGCGTGTATCGCCACCTGCAGCCCGCAACGCATCGCCTTGTCGACCATCGCCTGCAGCACTTCGTCGGCCTCGAACAGCAGCCCGCGGTTGCCCGGATCATCGCTGTATTCTTCCAGCAGGGCCGCGCCGCGACTGCCGAGCGCGCCGTCGGCGTAGAACTTGACGCCGCGTGCGGTTACCCGCGCCGTATCCACCATGCCCAGTCGGCACAGTGACGCCAGCGCTTCCTCGTCGCCGTCGACCAGCGCATGGATTCGAATCGGCAGCACGCCGGCTGCCTCGCGATGCAGGAAGCGGCGCAAATCGTCCAGCGACGTCCCGGCATCGTGGATGCCGGTCAGGCCCAGCGAGCTCATTCGCTCCAGCGCGCGGTCCAGTGCCAGCGCTTTCTCTGCCTCGGTCGGCGGCGGAATAACGCGCTCGAACATGTCTTCGGCCCGATCGATGAAGATGCCCACAGGATTGCCGCCGTCATCACGATGGATAAAGCCGCCCTCGGGCTGCCAGTCGCCGGTCATGTCCACGTCGACCCGGTTCATCGCAGCGCTGTTGGCCCAAATGGCGTGGCCATCGACGCGCTCCAGCAACACCGGCCTTTCCGGGAACGCGGCATCCAGATCCGCAGCCGAGGGGAATGCCGCGCCCGGCCAGCGCGTCTGGTCCCAGCCGCGTCCTCGCAGCCACGCGCCTTCGGGCAATTCGGCCGCGTGCCGCCGGAGCCGCTGGATAACGTCTTCGACGCTGTCGGCCCCCGCCAGATCGGCGTTCAGCATGGAGAATCCGAGCCCCATCACATGGCCGTGGGCGTCTATAAGGCCGGGAATCACGGTTCGTCCAGCCAGGTCGTCGGCCACGATGTCCGGCCAACGCGAAATCAGGTCTTCGGATTCACCGATGTCCAGGATGCGTCCCTCCCGGTCCCAAGCCAGGGCTTGCGCGGTGGGCTGATCGGGATTCATGGTGTGAATGTTGCCGTTGACCACAATCCCGGCGGGTTGTGCCGCCAGCGGAGAGAAAAAAAGAACGAGCATTGCGCTCACTGAGATTCTCGTGACGATTCTCATGACCGTGTGCGCGACGGTTCTCGTGACGGTTCTCGTGACGATAGTCGAGGGTTGCATCGATCGGGTTCCTTTTCGCGATAAACCTGCACCGATGCCTGCGACGGCATCGAGCGGCTGTCATTATTTCTTAAACGTCCCGTCATCCAATTGCAAGCCCCATGGCAGACGATTGCCTTGAATCCGCCAAGGGACGAGCCGATGCAAAAAGCCGACAGGATCCGAATCAAGCGCAATGTTCGCACAATCTGGATTTCCGATGTTCATCTGGGATTCCCGGGATGCAGCGCCGATTACCTGCTCGAATTCATCCGCGACATGCGCTGCGATACGCTATACCTTGTCGGCGACATCATCGATTTCTGGGCGTTGAAGAAAAAACGCTACTGGCCGCAGGCGCACAACAACGTGGTTCGTTCGATCCTCGGCAAGGCCAAGCACGACACCAGGGTGATCTATGTGCCGGGCAATCACGACGAAGCAATGCGCGACTACGATGGCCTGACACTGGGCAACGTCGAGATTCACGATCACATCGTGCATGAAACCGTCGACGGTAGAAGATTCCTCGTGATTCACGGCGATCAATTCGACTCGGCCGTGGTGAACTCGAGGTTCATCGGGCTGATTGGATCGGCGGCATATGCCTTCCTGCTTCGCATGAATCGCTACGTCAACTGGTGCCGGTCGAAGATGGGGCGCGACTACTGGTCCCTGGCCGCAGCAGTCAAACACAAGGTCAAAAAAGCCGTCAAATACATTTCCAACTTCGAAAGCGCGGTCGCTCACGAAGCCCGCAGGCAAAAGGTCGACGGCCTGATCTGCGGTCACATTCATCGCGCCGAACTGACCCGGCTGGACGGCGTGACCTACATGAACTGCGGCGACTGGGTCGAGAGCTGCACGGCGCTGGTCGAGCATCACGACGGCACGATCGAGCTGCTCAGACTGGCCGACGCGCCGGCGCTCCTCAAGCGCATGGAACCGCGCCGGCCGGAGATGGCGGCATGAACATCCTGCTGGTCACCGATGCCTGGCATCCGCAGGTCAACGGCGTGGTGCGCTCGCTTTCCAAGACCCGCGAGCAGCTCGAAATGGAGGGCCACACAGTGACCGTGCTGTCGCCTGAAGCGCGCGCGACCGTCGCATGCCCGAGTTATCCCGAGATTCGACTGACGCTGCGCCCGCGACGCGCGGCCCGTGAATGCCTGGCAGGCGGGTGCTTCGACGCTGTCCACATTGCCACCGAGGGCCCGCTGGGGATGGCCGCGAGACGCTGGTGCAACCTCAACGGGGTGCGCTTCACGAGTTCCTGTCACACCCGGTTCCCGGAATACCTGAGGCTGCGGGCACCGGTGCCGCTTTCGGCCGGCTACCGCATGATGCGTTGGTTTCACTCGGCCGCCGAGCGCACGCTGGTGCGCACCGGGACCCAGAAACAAATGCTGAGCGAACGCGGCTTTCGCAACCTTTTTGTCTGGCCGGGCGCGGTCGATACCGATGCATTCCGGCCGTATGACAAGGATGCGCTGGACCTGCCGCGCCCGATCAGCATGTACATGGGCCGGGTGGCGCCGGAAAAGAATCTGGGCGCCTTTCTCGACCTCGAGTTACCGGGTTCGCAAGTGGTGATCGGCGGCGGGCCGGCGCTCGCGCGCTATTCCCGCGCCTACCCGAACGCACACTTTCTCGGCTACAGGCGCGGCGAAGAACTGGCCCGGCTGCTGTCGGCGGCCGACGTGTTCGTTTTCCCCAGTCTCACCGATACGCTGGGCCTGGTCATCCTCGAAGCCATGGCCTGCGGCGTGCCGGTGGCGGCGTTCCCCGTCCCCGGCCCGGAAGACCTGATCATCGACGGCGGCAACGGCGCGCTGGACGAGGATCTGCGCGAAGCGGTATTCCGCGCACTGGCGATTCCGTCCGAGCACTGCGTCGACTTCGCCGCGGGCTTCTCCTGGCAACGCAGTACGGCGCGTTTCCTCGAAATGCTCATCCCGGCAGCAGCGTGCCGCGACGAACGAATTGCAGAGTCCGCTGAAAATCTTGGACCGGCTTCGGCGCATCCCGGGCCCGGCCCGAAACACGCGTCCTTCATGCCTTGACAAGACCGCGACAACGTTTCATCTGCCGGACCGGGCCGCCTGCTGGTCTACCGAGTTTTGCGCGAGACGGCGAATCCGGTAAAGCGAGTCGGCGGCAACGAGCAGACCCGCCAATGCATTGGCGACTGCAATGGCGCCATAGACCGTAGTCGATCCGTCCATGCGCGACCCGAACCACACCAGCGGCACGTAGAAGACCGCAGTGCGGGTGAGCGAGTAGCTCAAGCCGATCAACGGCTTGCCGAGCGCGTTGTAGGCGCCGGCGGCAATGATCGCAATGCCGTACCCCCAGAGACTGATCGGCACGATCCAGAGATAGCGTGCGGCTTCGTCGGCCACGCTGGGCTCGGACGCGAATGCTCCGGCGATCGGGTGGCCGAGCATCCAGAACAAGACCGCCAGAAACGCGGACCACCCGGCGCACAGGACATAGGCCGTCTTCAGCGCGCGCTGGACGCGATCGGCACGATCACCGCCCCAGTTCTGGCCCACCATCGGCCCGATCGATGCCGAAAGCGCCAGCATCGGCAGTATCGCGAAGGCCTCCAGCCGGGTCGCGACGCCGAACGCCGCCACGGTTTCGGCGCCCAGGACGGCAATGACGGCCGTCGCCACCGCGATACCCAGCGGGTTGGAGGCGTTGCCGATCGCCGCCGGCAGCCCGATGCCGAGCACCTGCCCGGCCGATTTGAAGAAACGCCCGAGACCTTTCCTGAGGGAAACAACCAGTCGATCGCGCCATATCACCAGGTACAGCGCGCAACACGACCCGACGATCCGCGCGAGCAGCGTGCCCAGCGCCGCGCCCTCGATGCCAAGCGCCGGCACGGGCCCTGCCCCGAACACCAGGATCGGCGTGGACACGACGTTGAGCAGCGCCGAGGTGATCATGATTGCGCTGGGCGAGAACGCATCGCCGCTGGCGCGGACCATGGCGTTGGACACCATTGTCACGACCAGAAACGGCAGCGACAGGTACCAGATCCGCATGTAGGCAACCGCCATGTCCAGGATGTCGTCTTCGGCCCCCAGCACTCGCAGTATCGGGTCGAGGGTCAGCAGGCCGACTGCCGTCAGCGGCACCATGACGGCGATCGTGAGCATCAGAGAATCGGTCGCCAGGCGCCGGGTACGCCGACGATGGCCGCGCCCGAAGGCGCGCGAAACCACCGAGGCCGCGCCTGCCGACAACCCGATCGACAGGCTGGCCAGCGTCAGCGCGATCGGAAACGAAAACGACAGCGCAGCCAGCGGGGCGGTCCCCAGTCTGCTGACGAAATAGGTATCGACCAGCTGCACCGACATCACCGCGGCAATGCCGAACAGCATCGGTCCGGCCAGCCGCAGGAGATTCAGCCATATCGGGCCCGAGGTCAGATCTCGCCGCTCGCTGGCGCTTGATCGTGCTCGACGGCCGTGTTCGTGGTTTTCGGTCATTCGCTACGCTTGCGTACCCGGAACGAAAGTGGCTCCATTGTCCATCATGGGCGTGCAAACCGGGCGTACGGACCGCGCATGCTGCGAAACCGGCGCGGCCCCGTATAATTCCAACGCATGCCAGTCTCCGCCCCCGGACCCGAAACACGCGTTTACCAGCCGGTCGAACTGAACCGGGAGGTCCGCGTTCACCTCGAGGCCGGCTTCCCGCGCCTGTGGATCGCCGGCGAAATCTCGAACCTGGCCCGTCCGGCCTCGGGGCACTGGTACTTCACGCTCAAGGACGACCGCGCCCAAATCCGCTGCGCGCTTTTTCGCGGGCAGCGCGAGAACGTCACCGGCGATCCGCAAAGCGGGGACCAGGTGCTGGTCAGAGGCCGCCTGAGCCTGTACGAAGCCCGGGGCGACTACCAGCTGATCGCCGACGCCATGCTGCCGGCCGGCAGCGGCGCGCTGCAGCAGGCGTTCGAGGCGCTAAAAAAGAAACTCGAGGGCGAGGGCCTCTTCGATCCGGCCTCGAAACGTCCCCTGCCCCGCTACCCACAATCCATTGCTGTCGTCACCTCGCCCACCGGTGCCGCCGTGCGCGACATCCTGACCACGCTCAAACGCCGCTGGCCGGCCGCGCAGGTCAAGCTCTACAAGACCCAGGTCCAGGGCGAGCGCGCAGCACCCGAAGTGATTCGGGCACTCGACGCGGTCGAGCGCGACGGCACCAGCGACGTAGTCATCCTGGCCCGCGGCGGCGGCTCGCTGGAAGACCTCTGGGCGTTCAACGACGAAACCCTGGCCCGCCGCATTGCCGCGCTGAGCATTCCGCTGGTCAGCGGCGTCGGCCACGAAACCGACTTCACCATCGCCGACTTCGTCGCCGACCTGCGCGCGGCCACCCCCACCGCGGCCGCCGAAGCCGTCACACCGGATGGCCCGGCGCTGCTGCGCCAGGTCGCCGCGCTCGAGCAACGACTTCTACGGAGCCCGGCGCGCCAGCTCCAGCAAAGCTGGCAACGGCTGGACTCGCTGGACCGCAGGCTGGCGGGCCAGCACCCGGCACGCCGGCTGGACGAGGCGACCACTCGGCTGAACGGCCTGCTTCGCCGCGCGACGCGCGCCTGCCAGGCGGCCGTCGGCAATTCGCGGGTTCGCGCCCGAACGCTCGAACGCCGGCTCCTCGCCCGCCATCCCGAGCGCAGCCTGGCCGACCTCAGGCAGCAGCAGGCATCGCAACGCAGCCGGCTTCTGCGCGCCTTCGGCACCGACCTCGCCCGCCAATCGGCCCGGTTGTCGGAAGCCGCCAGAGCGTTGAACAACGTCAGTCCGCTGGCCGTGTTGGCCCGCGGCTACGCGCTGATAGAAGACGAAAACGGCAACGTGCTCTCGCGCCGCGAGGACTTCAGCGCGGGCCGGACCATCCACACCCGGGTGCGCGATATCAGGATCGAGTCGGAGGTCCGCCGGGTACACGACGCCGCGCCGCTGCCGGAACCCTATACCGACGATACCGGCGGCAAATGAACCGGCTGAGCCGAATCGGCCGGTGCGAGCAGACCATTCGCAACAGCCGCTTCATCGGCGTATGCGGCCCCGCCGACGACGAAGCGGCCGCCAAAGCATTCATCGAACAACACGGCGCCCCCGGCTGCCGCCACGTCTGCTTTGCGTTCCGCTGCGGCGACATCGTCCGCTTCGACGACGCCGGCGAACCCGGCGGCACCGCCGGCCGCCCCATCCTGGCGGCGCTGGAGCACTGGAAACTGGATCGCTCGGTGGCCGTCGTCAGCCGCTTCTTCGGCGGCGTCAAGCTGGGCACCGGCGGGCTGGCACGAGCTTACGGCGGCACCGCAATGGAGGCAATTGCCGATGCCGGGACCGAACCTATCATCGAAACCTGCAGACTCGAATGCCGGGTGCCGTTCGATTCGGCCGGTGATCTGCATCTGCTGGTCGAGCGCGTGGGGGCGGCGAAGTTCGAGGAGCGCTGGGACGAGAATGGGTTGCGGCTGGTTGTCGAGATTGAGCGGCAGGGGGTTGGTGCGTTTGTTGAAGAGTTGACCGGAATTACGCGGGGGGAAGGCTTGGCCAAAGAACTGGGTTAACCACGAAGGGCTCGAAGAACACGAAGGAAACCCGGCAAAAACATACCGTCATCCCTTTTCCTTCGTGCTCTTCGTGTCCTTCGTGGTTTATGCATTTTTTCGCGGCGGGGACGCCGCTTCAGCAGCAGCGCGCCGATCTACGAATCGTCTTCTTCGACCGGCTCCAGCAGGTCTTCCAGGCGCCGGGTCAGGTCGTCGTAGCGGCGCTCCGGAATCGCGAACATCCATGGCGAGAGCCTGGCGTCGACGGCGACGGCGTTGACCAGGCGCTGATTTTCGGCGTCTTCTTCATCACCGGTCTCGTCGACGGCGTCGGTACCGTTCGCGGCGGCGGGCTCTTCGACGGCGGTTTCGTCGCCGTCGGCGGGGGCCTCGGGCGAAACCGCATTCTCGGCCGAGACCGTGAAATGCACCCAGTGGGCATCGTCTGTCTCGAACAGGTCGGCGACGAAGTTCAGGCCATCGGTGGTCGTGAACAGCACGCGGGTCGCGTCCTCGGGCGCGGGCGGCTGGAAGCGCCTGACGTCTTCCAGGTTGAGGGCACGCAGACCATTCGCGATCGCGTTGCGCTTCCATTCCCCGCCGGCCTCCCGGCCTTCGGGCACGTCGCGCAGCACGAAGGCCGGCGTGTCTTCACCTCCCTCGTCGCCGGCCCGGTCCAGCCTGATCACTTCGCCGTCGGCGTGGCGAATCACGACCTCGGCTATCTCGGCCGACGGAATGTCCATGATGCCCGGTTCCAGCCAGGCGACCGGGTCCACCGGCACCTCGACCACGGCATCGAGCAGCCAGCTCTGGGCTTCGTCGGCGCGGCGGGCATAGCTGCCCTCGCCCGATGGGTCGACCTGGCCGATGATCACCGATGAAATTTCGCGCCCTGGAAAGTCGATCCGGCGGCCGGTCGCATCGGGCTGCGAGACGTCCTGCACGCCGAGATGGGAATACCAGTCCGGGTTGGTCGTTTTCGGCTCGGCCGCGCCGACGTCTGCGAGCGTGCGCAGGAACGCCAGCACCTCTGCAAAATCGGCTTCGTAGCCGTCCTTCTGCGTTACCCGCCAGCGCTCCTCGTCGCGCCGCAAGCTCACCGCGATTTGCCCGCCGGGCGCCACGACGTCGATGGCGGCAAGCTCGTTGACGGCGCCTTCAAGGCCCGGCAGCAGCGTGGCGGGCAGCTCTCGGGGGCCCGAATCGCCGGACCGGTCGAGCACGAACACCAGCACCGCCGCGGCCAGCGTGACCGCAACCAATATCAGGAATCGGTTTCTGTTCATGGCTTGCTGGCTCCATGCTGCTGCCGGCGACGCCGCCAGGCCACGAACAACGCGACGATCGTGACGAGCAGCGGCACCAGCATGATGTTGATGATCTTGACCCGCGTGCCCAGGGCCTCGATTTCCTTGTCGAGTTCGCGCCGCACCTGGCGAAGCTGTTGCCGAATTTCCAGCCGCTGTTCCATGAACCGGTCGATCTCGGCTTCCTGCTCGGTCGTCAGGATGCTCATGTCGGAATCACCGCGCCCCTGCTGCAGCCGGGTCAGACGATTCTCGGTTTCGCGCAGTTCGGCTTCCAGCCGCTGCTCGGTTTCGCGCAGCCGCGCTTCGGCCCGGCGCCGCAGGTCCTCGACCAGATCGAATGTGCGGGTGGAGGTCGATCGGCTGCGAATGCTGATCAGGTCGGCGTTACCGAGCAGATTTTCCAGTGCATTCACGGCCAGCGCGCCATTGTCGGCGAACGGATTGAGAATGACGCTGCCGAGGAAGCTCTGGCGCTGCACCCACATGTTGTCCGAAAGCAGGTCCGTATCAGCAACGACAATTGCGTTGATCAGGCCGCGCGATCGCCCGGCCCCGTCCAGGCGATCCGGGAACGCCGTTTCAGCCTCGCCGGTCAGACGGGCGGCCAGGCTGTATCGACGGTCGTCCAGCCCGATCTCGTCGATCAGCGCCGACGGGTCGGCGGCCATGCGCAGGCGCTCGGTGGCCAGCAGGCCGGAACGTTCGCTGGACCGCATCAGCCATTCGACGGTCGGCCCGTTGCTCCCGTCGAGGTTTTCAAGCGCGCCGGCACTGGCCACGTTCACCGTGTTCAGGTCGCCGGTGACGATGTCGCGGTCGCTCAGGTCCGCTCCGGTCAGGCCGAGAATTGCCGGGTGCCGAACCGGCGGCTGGCCTTGCTGGACGGTCACCTGCAGCGCACGGCCGAGGTCTGCAACGAACTGCTCGGCATCCATTTCGATGCCCCAGGCCCCGAACAGCGGCGCCAGCGTCGAGGAACGCTCGGCCGTGAATCTTGATGCAGGATCGTTCGGGTTGTCGCCGGGATCGGCCTCGGCGTACGGGTCGACGAAAGCCAGCAAGCGTCCGCCGCCGAGCACGAACTGGTCGACGGAAAACATCAGGTCTTCCGACAGGTTCTTCGGATGCACCACGACCAGCGCGTCAAGATCGGGCGGCAGTTCAGTGGCGCCGGCCTCGATGGTGGTCAGGTCGAACAATTCGCTCCATTGATCGTAGACCGCCCAGCTCGGCGTGCGCTGTCCGGTCTGCATGTCGAATCCGCCGGATAGCTGCAGCCCGGTGATCAGGCCTACACGCGGCAGATCGGGGCTGGACAGCGTCGAGACCATTCGTGCCAGGTCGTATTCCAGCAGGGATTCGCGGTTCGGCGACAAAAACGGCAGGACCTCCAGGCCGTCCACGGCATTGGTACCCACCACGCCGAGGTAGAGCACGTCGCCGGCCTGGTTCAGCGGCACGGCTTCAAGGCCATAACGAGCCGCAGCGTCCTCGGCCTCGGAAAAAGGTTCGGGATCGATGCGCTCGAGCTCGATCATGCCGTCGGACTGTGCGGCCAGTTCCTGCATCAGTTCCCAGACGCGCTCGGCGTAGCTGCGAATCTGCGGCAGATCCTCGCTGGCCGAGTCGCTGAAGTAAAGGCGCAGACGGATCTTCTGGTCCAGCGACTCGGCGATGTTGACCGTACCCTCCGACAAGGTATAGAGGTTGTTTTCGGTCAGATCCAGCCGCCAGCCCTTGAATACGATGCTGCTGAGCATGGTCAGCACGATGAACAGGACAGCCAGCACGGCCAGGGCGCTTGATGAATATATGTTTTTCATGACTATTGCGCCTTCTTGATTTCAACCAGGATTCGGTTGGCCGTCAGCCAGAAGCCGATGACCAGGGCGAAATAAACCAGGTCACGAAGATCGACGACGCCCCTGGAAATCGAGTTGAAGTGGCCCAGGAAACTCAGGTTGGCCACGGCGTCGACAACGGCCTGCGGCAGCCAGCCGCGGAACACGTCCAGCACCATGGGAAGACCGGAAAGCAGGAAGCCGAAACACACCACGACCGAAATGATGAAGGCCACGACCTGGTTGCGCGTCAGCGCGGAGATGCAGGCGCTGATCGCAAGAAACCCGCCCGCCATCAGCCAGCTGCCGAGGTAGCCGGCCACGATCACCCCGTTGTCGGGATCGCCGAGCACGTTGACCGTCAGCCAGATCGGAAAGGTCAGCGCCAGCGCCAGGCCGACGAATATCCAGGCCGCGAGAAATTTGGCGAGCACCGCCTCGGTTGCGGTCACAGGCAGCGTCAACAGCAGCTCGACCGTGCCCGACTTGCGCTCCTCGGCCCACAGCCGCATGCCGATGGCCGGCACCAGGAACAGATAAAGCCACGGATGAAACTGGAAGAACGACTGCAGATCGGCAATCTCGCGCTCGTAGAAATTGCCCAGGTAGAAGGTAAACGCCCCGGCCATGATCAGAAAGATGACGATGAACACGTAGGCCACCGGCGTGGCGAAATAACTCGCCAGTTCGCGCCTGAAGATGACCGGAAGATTCCCGAACCGACCGCTCATGCCGCGTCCTCCACGGTTTCGTCGCGCGTGATGCGGCGGAACACGTCTTCGAGCCGCCCGGCCTCGAGCTGCATCCTGGACACACGCCAGGCGCGCTCGCGCGCGAGCTTCGAAACCGCCTGAAACAGGTCGCCCTGGCCCGATGGAAACGCGGTGACCAGCCCCCGCCGAATCTCGACCTCCCCGGCTTCGGGCAGTTCGCTAAGCGCCGAGGCCGCGCCCTGCAGATCGTCGCAGGCCAGGCTGACCGCGCGGGCGTAGCGCGAACGGGCCAGCAAGGAGGTCGGACTGTCGTCGGCCAGAAGCTTGCCGCGCGCGATGATCATGGCGCGCGAGCACAGCGCGTCGACTTCTTCGAGAATATGCGTGGAGATGATGATGATCTTGTCCGGCGCCATTTCGCGAATCAGACGCCGGACCTGCTGCTTCTGGTTGGGATCCAGGCCGTCGGTGGGCTCGTCGAGTACCAGCACGGGTGGATCGGAGATGATGGCCTGGGCCAACCCGACCCGGCGCTTGAAGCCCTTGGACAGCGTCTCGATCGTCTGCATTCGTACCTCGTCGAGCTGCAGGCGCTCGATGACCTGCTCGACCCGTCGCATTGCTTCGGTCCCGCGGTAGCCGCGCGCACCGGCAACAAATTCCAGAAAGCGCAGGACGCTCAATTCACCGTACAGCGGCGCGCCTTCGGGCAGGTAGCCGATCAGGCGCCGCGCGGCCAGTGAATCGGCGACGATGTCGTGGCCGTGAATCGAAGCGCTGCCCGAGGTCGGCGGAAGAAATCCCGTGAGCATCTTCATCGTGGTCGACTTGCCGGCGCCATTGGGCCCGAGAAATCCCAGCACGGTTCCGGCCTCGACGGTAAAGCTCAAGCGGTCCACCGCGCGGAACTCGCCGTAGCACCGGGTCAGTTTTTTGGCTTCAATCATTAGCTATTCTCCACGCCTGCTGGACGATGATCGCTTAATCTGGGCCGGCCCCGCTCAATTTCAAGAGGGCTTTTCCCACATCCTCTATTAGGATCACTTATGCTGGTCCGAATGCTATCAGAGGATCAAACCGCACATATGCAACCCGTCATCCTGGACCACCTGCCTTCAAGGCTGTTGCAACACCCCGCCACGGCACTGGCCAGACACCTGGACGGGCCCACGCTGATCCACCTGCCCGGTCGCAAGCCCAACCCGCTTTTCGTGTCCGTGATTCAACACGGCAACGAGATCTCCGGCTGGGACGCGGTGAGAAGACTGCTGTCGGGACGCTACCAGCGCGATCCGCTGCCCCGCAGCCTGACGCTTTTCATCGGCAATATCGATGCCGCCGCGGCCGCACGGCGATACCTGCCCGACCAGCCCGACATGAACCGCTGCTGGCCCGGCTCGCGCCATCCCGAAACCCCCTGGCACGGCATGCTCGCCAGCGTCCGAGACCACGCGCGGGCACTGAAGCCGTTCGCCAGCATCGACATTCACAACAATACGGGCGAAAACCCGCATTACGCCGCGGTCAACCGCATCGATCCGCGGGCTCTGAACCTGGCGAGCCGCTTTTCAAGAACGGTTGTCTATTTCACCGAGCCGGCCGGCGTGCAGTCGGCGGCATTCGCCGAATTCTGCCCGTCGGTGACCCTGGAATGCGGCCCGCCAGGCAAGCGCAGCGGTACCGACCACGCGATGGCCTATCTCGAGAATGCCCTGAACCTGGATGAACTCTCCACGGAACTGCCGCATCCGGAAGATATCGACCTGTTCCACGTCACGACCGTGGTCCGGGTCCCCGATGATGTTAATTTTCTCTTTGGCGAATCCGGGCCTGACGTGGACATTCAATTCGAACCGCGCCTCGATCGACTTAACTTTACCGAGTTGCCGCCGGGCACGCGACTGGCGCGCGCAACCCGAAACGGCGCCACGCTGCGCGCGTTCGATACCGATGGCGAGGACCGCACCGATGCATGGTTCCGCATGACCGGCGGGGAACTGGTCATGCAACGCTCTGCGATGCCGGCGATGCTCACGACCGACGTCGAAGCGGTGCGCCAGGACTGTCTATGCTATCTGATGGAACGGATGCGGCTGCATCATCCCGGCGGACGCGAATACGCCCAGCCGAAACTGCCGGAAAGCGCCCCCTGACCCCGTCGGGATCGCCATCCCGCCTGCGAACGGATGGCGAACGCGGCGGACTGACGCGATACAATCCTTTTCAGGATCCTTTATTGGTGCCGTCCAATGAACATCTACTCCGCCATTGTTGCCGTATTCGCCATCTGGGCGGTGGTACGCATTACCCAGCACTGGCTGGGGGCTCGACGCGACGCACGCGCCGGTACCGAATCCGGGCAGCACAAACAGGAACTGGAGCAGCTGGAATCCCGGGTTCGGACGCTCGAACGCCTGGTGACCGACGATCGTGAATCGCTTGCGCGCAGAATCGACGACCTGAAGTGAAAGGACTCGACCACGAAGAGCCGTCACTGGTGCAGCGGATGGTAAGACTGTTCCTGAAGGGGCTGGCCACTATCATCCCGATCGCGCTCACGGTGCTGATCGTGCTTTGGCTGGCCGGTCTTGCCGAGGACGGCGTCGGTTTTCTGATCAAGCTGGTGCTGCCCGATGACTGGTATCTACGGGGCATGGGGCTGGTCGGCGGCATCGCCTTGGTCATCGCCATCGGCCTGCTCAGCCAGGTCTGGCTTTTCCGAAAGCTGATCGATCTGGGCGAAGGCGTTCTCGATCGCATGCCGCTGGTCAAGTCGGTGTTCCGCGCCACCAAGGACTTTGTCGACTATTTCTCCAGCGAGGAGGGCAACCGCTTCGGCCAGGCCGTGATGGTGCGCCATCCGGAACTCAAGATCGGCGTGATGGGATTCGTCACGCGCGAGGACTTTTCCAATCTGCCGTTCGGCGAGGAAGGCGAGGTGGCGGTCTACCTGCCCCTGAGCTATCAGGTGGCCGGCTATACGATCTTCGTACCGCGCGAATGGCTGGAGCCCATCGATCTTCCGTTCGAGGAGTCGGTACGCCTGATGCTGACTGCAGCCATGTCGCGGCGCACGGCGCGGCCGAAATGAAATCCGACCGGGGCCGCCCGGGTGTTGCAGGCACACTCGATATCGACGACTGCCGGTCAGCCGGTCCCCATGAATGAATGATGTCCCAACGGAGCCAGAACCCAATGAAGCAAGCTGATTCCGACTCGCTGAAAGCGGAACTCCGCCAGATCGAGGATCCCAACACCGGCTCACCGCTGGGCGACGCGGTCCGCGGCGTCGCGGTATCCGGCGGCAGCGTGGCCGTCGACATTCGCCTGGCCTATCCGGCGCGTGGCTGGTATGGGGAGCTGGAACGTATGGTCAAAGCTCGGCTGCGCGATTTCGACGCGGTCGAGAACACCACAGTGGAAATCGATCAGTTGATTACCTCTCATGCGGTTCAGGGCGGTCTCAAGCCGATTCAGGGCGTCAAGAACATCATTGCCGTGGCCTCAGGCAAGGGCGGCGTCGGCAAGTCCACCGTGGCGGCCAACCTGGCACTGGCGATGCATGCCGAGGGCGCTGCGGTCGGCGTGCTGGACGCCGATATCTACGGCCCCAGCCAGCCGCGGATGCTGGGTCTTTCCGGCCGCCCGGAAACCACTGAAGACAAGCGCATCCTGCCCATGCGCTCGCACGGCATACAGGCCATGAGCATCGGGGTGCTCGTGGATACCGACCAGGCCATGATCTGGCGCGGTCCGATGGCCACCCAGGCGCTGAGCCAGATGCTGACCGAAACCCTTTGGCAGGACCTGGATTACCTGATCATCGACCTGCCCCCCGGCACCGGCGACGTGCAGCTGACGCTCGCGCAGAAAATTCCGGTTGCCGGATCGATTGTCGTGACCACGCCCCAGGACGTGGCCCTGGACGACGTACGGCGAGCGGTCGCGATGTTCCGCAAGGTCAAGGTGCCGGTCCTCGGCATCGTCGAAAACATGAGCACGCACGTGTGCTCCAACTGTGGTTTCGAGGAAGCCGTCTTCGGTCACGGCGGCGGCCGGCGCATGGCCGCCGAGACCGGCCTGCCGCTTCTGGGCGAACTGCCGCTGGAATCATCGCTGGGACGGTCCACCGACCAAGGCGCGCCGGTCGTCGCCGCCGATCCGGATAATCCGGCCTCGGTGCGCTTCCGCGAAGTCGCACGCCGGACCGCCGGGCGCCTGGCTCGCCAGGCGCTCAACACCGAAATCCGCATGCCGAAGATCACGATTACCGACTGAACAGCAACCCGAGGGTCTTCAAACCGATCATGACCATAAAATCAGACCGCTGGATCCGGCGAATGGCCCGAGAATATGGGCTCATCGAGCCATTCGAGTCGGGCCAGATCCGCCAACATCAGGGTCGGAAGCTGGTGTCCTACGGGACCTCCAGTTATGGCTACGACGTACGCTGCGCCGACGAATTCAAGATCTTCACCAACATCAACTCGGCAATCGTCGACCCCAAGCACTTCGACCAGAACAGCTTCGTCGACTTCAAGGGCGAGGCCTGCATCATTCCGCCGAACTCGTTTGCACTGGCCCGCACGGTCGAGTACTTCCGCATTCCGCGCAACGTGCTGACGATCTGTCTCGGGAAATCCACCTACGCGCGCTGCGGCATCATCGTCAACGTGACCCCGCTGGAACCGGAATGGGAGGGTCACGTGACGCTGGAATTTTCCAACACCACACCCCTGCCGGCCCGGATCTACGCCAACGAAGGCGTGGCGCAGTTCCTGTTCCTGGAATCGGACGAGGAATGCGAGACCAGCTACGCCGATCGGGCCGGAAAGTACCAGGGCCAGCGCGGCGTGACGTTGCCGAAGGCGTAAAAAAACTCCGGTTTACGGTTTCCGGAAAAATGCTAGTCGGTGGTCAGTAATCAGTAGTCGGAAAACCGGACGGTCTTCCGACCGCCGCCGGACGCCGCCAGGCGCGCGCGCATTGGTTTTGCAGTGATTTTCAGCTTTGTAGCGGCGGTTGTTGTATCAACGTCACCGACGTCGTGAAACGCTGCCCGTTTCTCGAAACCTCCAGCTCGATTTCGGTGCCGGGCGCCTGCTCGGCGATGGCGAGGGTGAATTCCCGTGCAGTGCCCACGGCGGTGCCATCGGCCTTCAGCAGGATATCGCCCGGACGCAAACCGGCCTGCCAGGCCGGGCCGCTGCGGTAGATTTGCGAAATCTGCACGGCAGCGGGCTGATCCTCGCCCTCCAGCACCACCAGCGGCGGGTCTACGACGTTGGCGCCGATCCAGCCGCGTCGCACGCTGCCGTATTCCACGATCTGGCGCAGGACTTCGGTCGCCAGCCGGGCGGAGATGGCGAAGCTGATCCCCTGGGCTCCGGTTTCCTGGCTCAGTGAGGCGGAATTGATGCCGATGACCTCACCGTCGATGTTGATCAGGGCGCCGCCGCTGTTGCCCGAATTGATCGCAGCATCAGTCTGGATAAAATCCTCGAACACGGTCAGGTTCAGATCGCCGCGTCCGGTTGCGCTGATGATTCCCGCGGTTACCGTGTGATTCAGGCCGAATGCGTTGCCGATTGCAAGCACGACGTCGCCTGGGCGGTGCCGGGTTTCGGTGTCGAAGCTTGCCACTGGCAATTCCCCGAGATCGACTTTCAGCACGGCCAGGTCGGTCCCCGGATCGGTCCCGATCACGCGCGCTTCGGCCACCCCGCCGTCGAACAGCGCGACGAATATATTGTCGACCCCGTCGATCACATGGGCGGTGGTCAGGATCAACCCATCCTCCGCGACGATCACGCCCGAGCCCAGCCCGCTGCGCGGCCTGAGCACCCGCCGATCACGATACAAGCGCTGAAACAGCGGGTCGGCGTCCTCGCGGATCATCGGCTCGCTGACCATGGTGCGGGTATAGATGCTCACGACCGAGGGGGCCGTTCGGTTGACCGCATCGGCGTAGGAGCGAACCGCAGCGACGCCGTTTCCGGCATGTTCCGGCGCGAGTAACGCCGGACGAAACCAGACCAGCACGAAAGCGAACGCCAGGCCAAGTACGGCAGCCTGCAGGAGAAATTGTACGATTCGTTTCATGGTCCGGCAAAAATTCGGTCGATACAGTATTTTAGAGGGATATGAACCGTGTGTCCCTGCTTCCGTGGACGCCGTCGACTGGAAGCTGCACATCAGTGAAACAGAAACGAATTAAAATTCGGTAAAATTACGGTTTACCCGCACCGCTGGATACCAGCAGTCGCTTCCGGTCGCCGCCAAGGATGCGGCGGCTTCTGGTTGACGGAATTGCCGTTCCGATTCAGGAGTTATCGTACATGTCCGAAAAACAATCGCTTGCGTCCATCGAACCGAGCACCGACAAGGGCCGCCGCATGCTGCTGCTCGCCGGGACGGGCGCAGTTGGGGCGGTCGGTGCCGGCTTCGCGGCATGGCCGTTTCTGGCGTCATGGAAACCCAGCGCACGTGCACGGGTCATCGGTGCTCCGGTGGAAGCCTACATCGGCGATCTCGAATACGGTCAGTTGATTCGCCTGCAATGGCGCGGTCAGACCATCGGCATCCTGCGCCGCACGGACCAGATGGTGGAGAACCTGCCTGAAGTCAACGGGCAACTGAGTGATCCGGATTCCGAGAACGTCGAGCAGCAGCCGCCATATGCAAGCAACATTTATCGCTCGATCAAGCCCGAGTACCTGGTGCTCAACATGCACTGCACGCATCTCGGATGCGTCCCCGAGTATATTCCGGAAGTCGGGGCGCAGCCCTTCGAACCGAACTGGAAAGGCGGGTTCTTCTGCCCTTGCCACAAGTCCAAGTTCGATCTTGCCGGCCGTGTGTACAGCGGCGTGCCGGCCCCGACCAACCTGGTCGTGCCGCCTTACAGTTTTGTTGACGACGAGCATGTCATGATTGGCGTGCATTCCGAAGGAGCTGTTTGACCATGGCAAAACCTGCAAGCAACGTTTCTCGCCAGCTCTCCAATTTTGGCACCTGGATCGATGAACGCATTCCCGTCTCGTCGTTCTGGAAGGCGCATATCAGCGAATATTACGCACCGAAGAACTTCAACTTCTTCTATTTCTTCGGTTCGCTGGCGATGTTGGTACTGGCCCTTCAGATCCTCACCGGCATTTTCCTGACAATGCATTACAAGCCGAATGCGGCAGAAGCATTCGCATCGGTCGAGTACATCATGCGCGACGTCGAGTGGGGCTGGCTGATCCGCTACATGCACTCGACCGGCGCATCGTTCTTCTTTGTCGTGGTCTATCTGCACATGTTCCGCGGACTGATGTACGGCTCTTACAAATCACCTCGAGAGTTGGTTTGGGTACTGGGCGTGTTCATTTATCTGGTGCTGATGGCAGAGGCATTCATGGGCTACGTGCTGCCTTGGGGCCAGATGTCTTACTGGGGCGCCCAGGTCATCATCTCCCTGTTCGGCGCGATACCGGTCGTGGGCGATACGCTGGTGGAATGGATACGCGGCGATTTCTTTGTATCCGACGCCACCCTGAACCGTTTCTTCGCGCTGCACGTGATCGCCGTCCCGCTGGCACTGCTGCTGCTCGTCGTCCTGCACCTGGCGGCGCTGCACGAGGTGGGGTCTAACAACCCGGACGGCATCGAAGTGAAGAAGAAAAAGGACAGTCAGGGTCGGCCGCTGGACGCCATCCCGTTCCATCCGTATTACACGGTCAAGGACATTTTCGGCGTTGGCGTGTTCCTGACTCTGTTCGCCTTCGTGATTTTCTATGCACCCGAATTCGGCGGCCTGTTTCTGGAGCCCGACAACTTCAATCCGGCCGATCCACTGGTCACCCCCGAGCACATCGTGCCGGTGTGGTACTTCACACCCTATTACGCGATTCTGCGCGCAGTTCCGGACAAGCTTGCCGGCGTCATCATGATGGGATTGGCGATCATGGTGCTGTTCATTCTCCCGTGGCTGGACCGCTCCAAGGTCAGGTCGATCCGCTACAAGGGGCTGGGCAGCAAGATTCTTCTGGCGGTGTTCGCGATTACTTTCATCCGGCTCGGCATGCTGGGTATGGGCGAAGGCACCTATGCCCAGACGATCGAGTCGCGCGTCTGGACGTTTGCTTACTTCGCATTCTTCATCCTGATGCCGTTCGTGACCAAATATGAAAAAACCAGGCCGGAACCGGAGCGGGTAACCAAATGATTCGAATAGCTTTTTCAATCGCATTGCTGACCGCTTCCAGCCTGGCATTGCCGGCCGGTGGCGGAGAAGACCTGGAACAAGCGGGTTCGAATGTGCACAACCTGGCTTCGGTCCAGCGCGGCGCGGCAATGTTCATGAACTACTGCCACTCGTGCCACTCTGCGCAATACATGCGCTATCAGCGTCTGGCGCGCGATCTCGAGCTTACCGACGAGCAGGTGAACGATTACCTGGTATTCGGAAATCGGGAAATCACCGATTACATGAAAGCCGCGATGCCGGAGGACTCCGAGCAGTGGTTCGGAAAGAAGCCGCCGGATCTGACGCTGACCTCACGCTCCCGGGGAGAGGACTGGATCTATTCTTTCCTCAAGGGCTTCTACATGACCGAGGATGGCTGGAACAATACCATTCTGGCCAACGCGTCGATGCCCAACGTTCTCTGGGAACTCCAGGGCATCCAGCGCCCGGTGATGGAAACCTGGACCGACGAGAGTGGACAGGAACACACCCGAATCTCGGAACTCGAGATCGACCAGGAAGGCCTGATGACGTCGGCCGAATATAACCAGGCCCTGCGCGACCTGGTGGCATTCATGACCTATCTCGGCGAGCCTGCGGTTTTGAAGCGCGAGAGCATGGGCATCTGGGTACTTCTTTTCCTGGCATTTTTCACCTTCCTTTCCTGGTTGCTGTACAAGGAATACTGGCGGGACGTCAAAAAGTGATATTCCGTTCGGCCGCACCCGCCTGGAACTTTGGCGAACCTCTGACCAAGTATGCGCAGTTGGCAAAGCCGCAGAACAACTGGTGCGCTCGTCATTACAATCGCAATGACAATACTTCCAACTACGGCCGTGGACCCCGTTGCGCAAGATCCGGTTTTTCCGTCGCCGGGATTCCGCCGGGACAGCGCTTCACAGGCGCTTCGCTTCGTTTTGCCGCGCTGGCTTGCGATGATCGGACTATGCTCGCGCAAGTCGCACCGGACCAGCGCACGAAGATGTCGTCGCGTCCTCGCCTAATTAATCAAAGGTTCCCTCACCCATGATGACAATGTATTCCTCCGAGAACTGTCTGGACAGCCACCGTGTCCGGGTCGTTCTCGCCGAGAAGGGACTGAACGTCGAAATCATCCATATCGAACAGGACCGCTCGGCCATCGGGGACCTGGCAGAACTCAGCCCTTATGGCGAGCCGCCGACCCTGGTTGATCGAGACCTGGTGGTCTACGGGACCTGGGTGGTTACCGAGTATCTCGACGAGCGCTATCCCCATCCGCCGCTGATGCCGGTCGACCCGGTGTCGCGCTCCCGCCTCAGGCTTGCGCTGTACCGCATCCAACGCGACTGGATCGAGAACGGGCGGATTATCGAAACGTCGACCGGACCCAAGCGGGTCGAAACAGCGCGCAAGCAACTGCGCGACAGCATCATAGAGTCAGACCCTCTGTTCGGCCTGTCCCCGTTCCTGCTTCACGACGAGCTCAGCCTGGTCGACTGCGCCCTGTTGCCCTTGCTGTGGCGACTGCCGGGATACGGCATTGACTTGCCGGCCAAGTCCACCGTGCACATTCACCGATACATGGATCGGATGTTCAGCCGGGATGCATTCCAGCGAAGCCTGACCGAAGCCGAAAAAGCCTACCGCGAAGAGGATGAGTGATTCTCCCGCGAAAATGACGTCCAGCCAGCCTTACCTGCTCCGGGCGCTCAACGAGTGGATAGTCGACAACGGATTCACACCGCAGATTCTGGTCGACAGCACACATCCCGACCTGAACATACCCGATGCAGTACGCGCCGGGGACAAGGTGGTTCTCAACATCTCGCCCAGCGCGGTGCGTGATCTCGAAATAGACAACGAATACGTCAGCTTCGTCGCCCGCTTCTCCGGCGTGTCGCATGCCGTGCTGGTGCCGGTAGAGGCCGTGCAGGCCGTCTACGCTCGCGAAAACGGCCAAGGCATGATGTTTCCCGAAGCCGATCAGGAAGATTCCGGCCATTCGGCGGAATCCAACGAAACCAAGACCGACAGCCACTCCGGCAAGGAAAAACCCGGCCCGAAGCGCGGCAAGCCCAACCTCAAGGTCATCAAGTAATCATTCGCCGCTCCGCGGCGGTCGAAAATCAGAACGGAGCCGATCTTGAGTTTCAAACAGATCCGCATTGCCCTGCTGCTGATCCTGCTGATCCTGGTGATCCACCACCAGTTCAACGACAAGGTCAGAATTGCAAGCTGGTCCAACCCCCTTTTCATCGCGGTCTATCCCCTGAACGCCGAAGGCGGCGAGCTATCGCAGGGTTATATCGAACGGCTCGAGGAAGAAGATTTCGAACAGATCGAGCGGTTCATCGAGCGAGAGGGGGCCCGATACGGCCTTGGAATGGAGCGACCGGTTTATGTCCAGCTGGCCGACATGATCGAGGAATCTCCACCCGCGCCGCCCATCGGCGGAAACTTTCTTCAACGCGCATGGTGGATCGCCCAGATGCGCTGGTGGCGCTTGAGGTTCGATAATCAGGGCCTGGATCCGGATATCATAGTGCTGGCCAGATACTTCGAGCCAACGAACAATCGCAGGCTGCCGCATTCCACCGGCGTGGAACAGATCAGAATCGCGATCGCCAATGTTTTCGCCAGCAATTCCATGCATGGTGAAAACCTGGTGGTAATGGCCCATGAAATCCTGCACACGATCGGTGCCAGCGACAAGTACGATCTTGCATCCGGCCTGCCGATCTACCCGGACGGCTTTGCCCAGCCGGACCTTCAGCCGTTGTTTCCGCAACGAATAGCCGAGATCATGGCAGGTCGGATACCCGTTGCAGAATCAAACGCACGTCAGGCTCAGAGTCTTGAGCAGGTTCTCATCGGCCCCAGGACTGCCGCGGAAATCGGCTGGCAGAGCAACGCGAACCGGCCCGACACTAATTGAGGTCGCCCCGCGGGTATGCGGGGCGACCAAAGCTGCAGTTCGAACAGCCGCGCGGTCGACTGCCCGATCAGGTCTCGCCGGTCGCCGGCGTGCCCGACGGCTGAGGCGCATTGCCACGGTCGTCCGGCCCGGGTGAACGCGGCGGCTTGTCACCATCGTCCCATCCGGCAGGCGGATCGGGCTCGTCACCGTCCATGATCTGGTCGATCTGGCGCGCATCGATGGTCTCGTACTGCATGAGCGCGTCGGCCATCAGATGCAGCTGCTTGTCTTGGTCCGTCAGGATTTCCCTGGCGCGGGTGTAGGCCCCATCGATAATCTTGCGCACTTCCTTGTCGATAAGCCGATGCGTCTCGTCCGACACGTTCTTGTGCTGGGTCACCGAACGGCCCAGGAATACCTCGTCTTCGTTCTCGTCATAGGAAAGCGGCCCGAGCACATCGGACAGGCCCCACTTGGACACCATGCTGCGAGCGATTGCAGTCGCCCGCTCGATGTCGTTGCTGGCGCCTGTGGTCACCTTCGCTTTTCCGTAGATCAGTTCCTCGGCCACGCGCCCCCCGAAAAGGCTGGCAAGCTGCGACTCGATCTGGGTCTTGTTCAGGCTGTACTTGTCTTCTTCGGGCAGGAACATCGTCACACCCAGCGCGCGACCGCGCGGAATGATGGTGACCTTGTAAACCGGGTCGTGATCCGGAACGATGCGACCGACTATGGCATGCCCGGCTTCGTGATAAGCGGTAAGACGCTTGTCGTCCTCGCTCATCACCATGGATTTACGCTCGGCACCCATCATGATCTTGTCCTTGGCCCGGTCGAAGTGGTCCTGGGTGACGGCCTTGCAATCTTCACGGGCAGCAAACAGCGCGGCCTCGTTGACGAGATTGGCCAGGTCCGCGCCCGAAAAACCGGGCGAACCGCGAGCGATGACGCGGGCGTCTACGCTCTCGTCGACCGGAATTTTCTTCATATGAACGCCGAGGATCTGCTCGCGCCCCTTGAGATCCGGCAACGGCACGACGACCTGCCGATCGAATCGACCCGGGCGCAACAGTGCTGGATCGAGCACGTCGGGCCGGTTGGTCGCGGCGATCATGATGACGCCTTCATGGCCCTCGAATCCGTCCATCTCCACCAGCAACTGGTTCAATGTCTGCTCACGTTCGTCGTGACCGCCGCCCAGACCTGCGCCACGATGGCGGCCTACGGCATCGAGCTCATCGATGAAAATGATGCACGGCGCATGTTTTTTGGCGGTCTCGAACATGTCTCTGACGCGCGAGGCGCCGACACCAACGAACATTTCGACAAAATCCGAGCCGGAGATCGAGAAGAACGGCACCTGCGCCTCGCCGGCAATGGCGCGCGCCAGCAGCGTCTTGCCGGTTCCGGGCGGGCCGACCATCAGTACGCCCTTCGGGATGTTGCCGCCCAGGCGCTGGAACTTGCCTGGATTCTTCAGGAACTCGACCAGTTCCACAACCTCGTCCTTGGCCTCCTCGACCCCGGCGACGTCGGCAAACGTGATCTTGACCTGATCTTCGCCCTGCAGCTTGGCTCGCGACTTGCCGAAGCTCATTGCGCCGCCGCGGCCGCCCATGCCACCCTGCATCTGGCGCATGAAATAGACAAACAGGAATACCAGCAGCAACACCGGCAACAGACTGATCATGATGTCGACGAGAATCGAACGACCCTCCGGCGGGACCGCCTTGTGGTCGACATCGTTATTTTCAAGGTCGGCGATCAGGCCTTGGTCGTCCGGTGGGCCGAATACCTCGAAGGACTGACCGTTTGTGGTCTGCCCGGTCAGTCGTTTACCGCCGGACGTGGCCTGAATCTCGACCGATTCGATCCGCCCGTTGCGCACCGCGTCGAGAAATTCCGAATACATCATCTCCTGGGCCGGCGGCTCGGTCTCGGCGTAGTGCTGGAAAATACTCATCAGCACCATCGCGACGATGATCCACAACAATAGGTTTTTCGCAAACTGACTCAAGAATCTGCTCCTGTTTACAACGGACGACGCCGGTAATGAAACGACACTTTACACGGATCGCCGTGAATCGGCGACCAGATAAATTTCACGGCTTTTCTTGCGCGACGCCGCCGGCTTTCGCAACCGAACTCGGTCGAAGCGGGTCCTGGCGGTGCGGACGAACTCGTCGAAGCCCTCACCCTGGAACAATTTGACAACGAAAACGCCGCCGGGTGCCAGCCAATCGCAGGCGAATTCCAGCGCCAACTCCGCCAGGTCCATGCTGCGGGCCTGGTCGGACGCCGCAATACCGCTGATATTGGGGGCCATATCCGACAGTACAAGATCGACCTTTTCGCCAACCAGCGCCTCCAGCTGCGCCAGCACCCCGGCTTCGCGAAAATCGCCCTGAATGAATGCCACTCCTTCCAGCGCGTCCATAGGCAGGATATCCAGCGCCACCACTCGACCCTGAGGACCGGCGCGCTCGGCCGCCACCTGGGCCCAGCTGCCCGGCGCCGCTCCCAGGTCTACGATCTTTTGGCCCGACTTCAGAAAATGATCGCGTTCGTCCAGCTCGAGCAGCTTGAATGCCGCACGGGCGCGATAGCCGCGACTTCGCGCCTGTTTTACATAAGGATCGGCCGCCTGTCGCGACAGCCAACGATTGGAACTCATACCGGGAACCGGATTCTGTATCGGGTCGATTATCGCATCCCCCCGCCGCCACCGGGCCGGCGGAATTACCGAGAGCGGCATCGATGATATGATCCGGCGCCTGTGCACACCTGAATTCGCCATGCCGCTGAACAACAACCAGATTCGCCAGCTTCGCGGGCTTTGCCACGAGCTCTCACCGGTCGTAATGGTCGCCGACAAGGGGCTTAGCGAAAATGTCCGCGCCGAGATCGAAATCGCATTGGACAGCCACGAACTGATCAAGATCAAACTGCGCGGGGAGCGCGAGCAGCGGCGGGAATGGATTGATCAAATCCTCACCGAGACCTCGTCCGAACTGGTACAGAAAATCGGTCAAGTCGCCTGTTTTTACCGTCCCAACTCGAAGAACCCGAAAATCCTGGTCTAAGATTCCGCAATGCAACTCACCGAAAACCGTCCCGAAGAACAGTATTTCATCCATTCACTGGATCCCGATGCGATCCAGATCGTCGAGGATCGCTACAGCCGGAGCCTGATCCTCTCGCCGATCGAAGGCGTGCGTGAATGGGCCGTCGAAAGCGTTGATGCGCTTGAAGTCAGCCATTTCGCTCCGATCCTGGAATGGTCACCGGACGTGGTACTGCTGGCCTCCGGTCGCACCCAGCGCTTTCCTTCGCGCCAAATCCAGGTCGACATGCTGCGCAAAAACATCGGCCTGGAGGTCATGACGCTGGAAGCGGCCGCGCGGACCTTCAACGTGCTGGCCAGCGAAAACCGGCGCGTCGTGGCGGCGTTGATCTGGGAGTCGGCCAGGTAACTAAAGGAACCCAAACACGCGGGTCAGCGCCGCGGCAGATACTTGACCGGGTCATCGGGCTTGCCGTCCCGTCGAATCTCGAAATGCAGCACGAACTGCTCGCGCTCGTCGTTGCCCATACGCCCGATCAGCTCACCCGACCGAACCTGCTGCCCCTCCCCGACCAGCCGTTCTCGGTTGTGCGCGTAGGCCGACAGCATCCGATCGGAGTGCTTGATGATGATCAGCTCGCCGTAGCCAATCAGTCCGTTGCCGCTGTAGACGACTTCGCCATCGGCGGCCGCACGTATCGGCTGACCGTCCTGGCCGGATATCAGGATGCCCTTGCGCGATGCCCCGGTGTTGAATCCCCGCGCAATGCCGCCCTCGGTGGGCCAGCGCCAGGCCATGCCGGCCACGCTGCGGGTGGCGGCGGCCGGCACCGGCGTTGAAGCGGTATCGCCAACGGGATCCCGACCGGGTTCGGAAGGCTGCCCGACCCCTGTCGCTGACGGTCGCGGTTCGGGCTCGGCCGCCGCCATGTCCGCGCTGCTACGGGAAGTCTTCGCCTGTTGCGGTCGCGTGGATCCGGTAACCGCCGGCTTGTCGTCAGACACAGACTCACGGCCGCGTTTCGCTGCAGGCTTCGGCGTGGACGGCGTTTCGGCCGTCAGAACCGCCGGGCCCATGTCCGGCGGTGCCTGCAATCGGACCCAGTCGCCGACGTGGATCGTGTACGGCGCGGAGATGCCGTTCCAGCGCGCAACCCGTCGCCAGTCCAGGCCATAGCCGAAGGCAATCGAATAAAGCGTGTCGCCACTGCGCACCCTGTAGGCCTCAGGTGCCGGCGGTGGATGCGACTCGGCCGAACTCGAAGTCCGCTGATCAGGCATCAGCGGACCCGGGGCGCCACAACCCGTCAGCAGCGCAAACGCCAGCGCTGCGACTGCAAGGCCGCACGCCCGAATGACCCGCGCATTGCGTCGCTTTCGATTCATCGATACACGTAGATCAGTCCTGCCACAACGATCAGCGCGATCACGGCCCATCCGATCGCGTCGACCCAGCTGCGCAACCGTTCGGCCATGTTCTCGCCGCCGGCCCAGACAAGGCCCGCCACCAGGAAAAACCGAGCGCCGCGGCCTATGATGCTTCCCAGTATGAATCCCGGTAGCGGCATCAACAAGGCACCACCGGCAATCGTGATGATCTTGAACGGAATCGGCGTGAATCCAGCCACGATCACGAACCAGATCCCATAGTCGCGAAACGCTTCGACCGCTTCCTGATATTGATGCATGTAGCCAACCCGCTGGATCAACGGATGGATCAGCTCGAAGCCGAACCAGCCGATCAGATAGCCGACCACGCCGCCGGCGACCGAAGCAAGAGTCGTCAGCAAGGCCAGTGACCAGGCCCGACGGCGATTCGCCAGGACCATGGGCGCGAGCATCACGTCGGGCGGAATCGGAAAGAACGTGGCCTCGGCGAAGCTCAGCCCGCCCAGGTAGCGCGATGCGTGCCGATGCCGGGACCAGACCAGGACACGATCGTAAAGTCCCCGGAACATGTCAGGCGCCGCTGGCGGCTTGCGTGGACCAGACGTCGCTCAGCCGCGTCGCAGCATGCGAATTGCCTCGGCCGTTTTTCAAGCACATCAGTCAAGTCCCTCCAGCAACGGTACGAAACTCACCCCGCCCAGCGATTCGCGTTCGAACACGTCGCCCCGGCGCGTGTAGCGGATAAGTTCCTGACCACCTCCCGACTCGCTCGATGGGGCAACCAGCACACCGCCCTCCCCGAGCTGCTCGAACAACGCTTCCGGGATGCGCCCTCCGGCAGTTACGACGATCGCATCGAACGGCGCCTGGCCGGGCCAGCCTTCGAGCCCGTCGGCATGGCGCGAGTAGACGTTGTGGATTTTCAGTCCATGCAACCGCTGGCGCGCCAGCCGCGCCAGCTCACCAATCCGCTCAGTGGAAAACACTTTACCGAACAGCCGCGCCAATATCGCGGCCTGGTAGCCCGACCCGGTACCGATTTCCAGCGCCTTTTCGCGCTTGTCGGCCGCCATCGCAGCCTGGGTCATCATGGCCACCACCAGCGGCTGCGAAATCGTCTGGCCCCGGCCTATGGGCAATGCGCTGTTCTCGTAAGCGCGGCTCGACAACGCTTCGTCTACGAACATGTGGCGGGGCGTTTCGGTCATCGCGCTGAGCACACGTTCGTCGGTAATGCCCTGCTCGCGCAGCTTCTCGATCAGGCGGCGCCGGGTGCGATCCGAGGTCATGCCGATGCCGCGCGCAAGCTTTCCCGCATTCATCTCAGCCCGCATCCTCGTCGATACGAATGCTCTGTACCCATTGCCCGACGGGATCCAGCGCCTGATAGCGGGTCAAGTCGACGTGGATCGGCGTGACCGACACAAAACCGCGCCGAATCGCATTGAAATCGGTGCCCGGCCCGTTGTCCTCCTCGCCGCCCGGAGCGCCGATCCAGTAGAACTGGCGGCCGCGCGGGTCCTCGAGCGGAATCACGTCCTCGGAACGGTGCCGGTGGCCCAGCCGCGTCGTCTCGAAGCCCATGATTTCCTCCCAGGGCAGGTCCGGGACGTTGACGTTGAGGATGGTGTCGGCCGGCAGCGGCTCTTCCAGCAGCCGGCACATCAGGACGCGTGCGGCACGCGCGGCGGTCGCGTAGTTGCTGGGTCGCGGTTTCTCCTTCTCGTGGTCGTAGGCCAGCGACACGGCCATCGCCGGAGACCCGAGAAACCGGCCTTCCATGGCTGCGGCCACGGTGCCGGAATAGATGACGTCGTCGCCCATGTTGGACCCGGCATTGACGCCCGAAATCACCATATCGGGCTCTTCGCCCAGCAGGCCGGTAATGCCGATATGCACACAGTCGGTAGGTGTGCCGAATACCTTGAAGACGTTGTCGCCGCGGCGATCGACCCGAATCGGCCGATCCAGCGTGAGCGAATTGCTCGCGCCGGATCGATCACGGTCCGGTGCAATGATAGTGACCTGATCGACCTGCTCGCCGATCTGCTCGGCCAGGTGGCGGATGCCTGTGGCGTCCAGACCGTCGTCGTTACTGATGAGGATGTGCATCGTGCCCTTTCGTCCGGTTGCGAGACGATCATTTTGCAAGCGTTAACTATAATGCCTACAGTGGAAAATTACGCGACCCGACAACGAAACCGTGGTCAATTCACGATCGACCAGGCGTGCCGCGGACGCATCGGAGACGCACGATGAGCGACGATAACGACAAATTCGATGACGAGCTCGCGCTGTTTCGCGACAGCGTTGGCCAGGTACGCCGAATCCGCTCGAGCCGTGCCGAGACCGAACGTCCGCGGGTGCGCGCCACGCCGCGCATGCGCGAAGCCGACGAGCGCAACGTGGTCGACGAACTCGCCGAGGCCAGTCCGTTCGATCACGAGCTGGAAACCGGCGAAGAGCTGCTGTGGCTCAGGCCCGGCCTGCAAAAGCGGGTACTGACGCGCCTGAGGCGCGGCTACTGGAGCGTCCAGGACGAAATCGACCTGCACCAGATGAATACCGACGCGGCCACCCGCTCCATCCGGATATTCCTCGACGAAGCGCTGGCCGGCGGCAAGCGCTGCGTCAAGATCATCCACGGAAAGGGTCTGCGATCCGGGCCCGCCGGCCCGCGCATCAAGGCCGTCACGGCCCGCGTGCTCAGCCGCCATCCCAGCGTGCTCGCTTTTGGCTCGGCGCCGCCGACCGACGGCGGGACCGGCGCGGTTTACGTGCTGCTTCGGAACGCGCGATGAACGATCCGGCGTCTTCGGTCATTCCGGCGCTGCTGCTGCTGGCCGCGCTGGGCCTGTGGTGGCACGCCTCCACCCAGGCGCTGGACCGGGCGCGCCAGGTCGCCCGCAACTTCTGCCGGCGCCAGCGGTGGCAGCTGCTGGACCAGACCGTCAGCATCCAGTCCACTTACGCCAGGCGCGGCGGCTACGGCCTCGAGCTGGTACGGCGGTATCGTTTCGATTTCTGCCCCGACGGCTCGAGCCGACTGCCCGGCGGCGTGCTGATGCGCGGCAGCCAGCCGCTCAGGATCTGGGCCGACGGCCCGGACGGCAAGGTTGTCGAGGAGCTGACGTGAAATCCGAACGAAAAGACAAACCCAGCTCTCGCGAAGGCGCAAAGCCGCAAAGAAAGCCGAAATGCAGAAGTTAGATGAACTAGATGTTTAACTGGTTCAATCACTGCATGGCTCTGGGCAACGCACGCCGCGTAAATCAGATTCCCCGAAAGATCCCGATCCATCGAATCCGCCCTGATTCGGCGAAATGTGATTCGCATCACCAACTTTTACCGGATTTAATATTGACTTTCAACTCCAACAACGGCTGCCGTTAAGGTGTCGTTTGGCATCCGGGGGGATGTAATTGACAAGAGAGCACCGCATGCTGGACGGCATTTGTCAATTATCTGGGAGAACAATGAAATGACCTGCGTAGCGATTTACCCTCAACCGGAAACCGGAAACCGGAATCTGATCCTTTCCCGACGAAGTCTACTCGCAACCTATTCAGCGGGCTCGCGTTTCTGGTACTTTTTGCTGCCTTGCTCGGAATGAGCACACCGCTATACGCGATACAGGCATGCACACGTGCGGACGGCGGCGGATGGTGGTGCTGGGAAGTTGATGATGTGGACTATAATGTCGGATTTACACAGACGGGAAGCGGCGGTTCTACAGGAATGCCGGGTCCGGGCGATGTTGGAGGACAGACAGGATTTGGTGGCGGTGGAACGCTGGGTGGCGCAGTCAGAATTGGGAAAATTCTTATATCCGCAGACGATTGGATAACAGTAGCACAAGCCGCAGGATACTTCGGTGAGCTCACTGTCGAATGGGGGAAAGCAGATATAGTGAGATTTCGAGAAAGCAATGGCTTGCACGTTATGAACCCACAATTTAGCTTAATCCCTTGGCAGCTCGCACAGGTAAACTGGAACCTTTATGGTGCCAATAATCCAAGTCTCTCGACCGAGGATATCTGGTCAAATTTTCGTGATGCTATGAACGACCGCATGGGCGGCTAATCCGATCAGTTGAGTATCAAATGTCACAGCTAATCCACGAGCCGCCCGCCGCTGGGCGGCCCATTCGAGCTTTAGCAGGCTGAGAATAGATGCGATGAACTTCAAATCAAAATCCCTATCGATTACGTTCGCAATCATTGTCTCAGCCGGTCTCGGCATCTCGTTGCTGACGTTCAAGGATGCCGGGGATGGCAGAAGTCCGGGAAAAAGCGACCCAGCCCGAGTACAGCCGGCCACCGACCAGCCGGGAGATTGGCGGTCCAGGCCTCCGGGTCTCGGCGCCGGGGCGCCGGAGCCTGAGCCCATCCGGCGCCCGGTAAAGGGGAAATCGGCTTCTGCTCCGGAAAGCACCACCTTTTTTAACGACGATCCGGACTTGGGGATTTCGGCAACGTTGGAAACCATATCCTCGGAACACGGCTGGTCAGAGAGCGCTTTGATCGAGAACAAGTCTCTTTGGAATAATTTCGCTTGCGATGCCGTCAGGAACTATGCTGATTCTCCAATGAGCGCCGACGAGCTTGCGCGCGTAGATGCGCGAATGCTGGCAGGCAAGAGGTTGGCTACGATATGCAGAAATTTATCAGATGAAGCCGAGTTGGCCACGCTCGATTCCTTCCTTGGTGACGGAGTAAGCGATAACGTGAATCGAACTGCAGTCGCAAACGATATCAAAGAAACGCTGGAGTCATTGTCAAGGGAAGAGGCGCTACGCGAGGCAGGTTCGGAAATTCGAGCTGCCCTGGAACGGAACGACGAAGCACTGGTTCAGGAAATCGTTTCCCTATTGGCGTTCGATGAAGGCGTTCTCAACTCTTTTCTTGATTCGGAGCTGAATTATCTTCCTGCCTATCAGAACGTCATCCAAGAAGTCGCATCTTCACTGATGTGTGAGTGGAATGGCGGGTGCACGGGTAATTTTCATCCATATGTGTTGCGGCAGTGCGTAAGAAGAAACTTTGGAGTTGGTGCTTTCTGCTATAGGCCCAACAATATTGAACAGGCTATTTACCAGACGCTCACGCCCCTTGAGTTTGCCGCCTACAACGCATTCCTGAATCAAGTCAGAGCTCATCTGACGACCTCCTGAGTCCGCACACAATCTTGCTTGGATATGCGCTACTCCAGTAGCTTGGTTACAATTTATGTAGAGTCGCGATGAGCCTTCTTGGATCTTCACCTTTTCAAAGAATTAGTACATCCGATGCGTTTGATTTTCGGTAACAATTCAGCAGGTGACGCGGTCGCGCAGGTAGATCGGTTCCAGTTCGTGGGCGGCGACGGGCTTCGTGTCCAGCGCCAGGTCGGCCACCGCGAGCGCGGTCGGCCACGCATCGGCGATTTCGTCTTCCAGGCCTGTGCCCAGCGCGGCTCGGAGATCGGGACCGTAGCTTGCGAATGCATTGCCCGCTGCAATGAAAGGCCTGTCGTCCGGCGCCGTCAGCGTCCCCGGCGCGCAAAGGATTTCGTCCCCGATCGCATGCATCCGCTCATTCTCGAACGAAAACCAGCCGGCGTAGACCTCGCCCATGCGCGCGTCCAGCGCCGCCAGCAGGCGGCCCGAGTATCCGGCCGGACGGGCGGCGTGGGCGAGCGCGGCCAGGCTGGAGACGGGGAAAGCCGGCAGGTCGTGGGCCAGCCCGGTGCCCTGGGCCACGCCCAGTCCAAGGCGGATGCTGGTGAACCCGCCCGGGCCGCGGTCCACGGCGATGCCATCGAGGTCGGAATACGTCATTCCGGCCTCGGCCAGCAGTTCGGAAATCCACGGCAGTAGCGCGCCGGCGTGGACGCGGGCACCGACTTCCTTGCGCTGAAGCCGCCGATCACCTTCCACCAGTGCAACCGAACAGGCCTCGGTCGCGGTTTCGATGGCCAGCAATCTCAC
>Ga0209931_1000243_pt1 | contig 32614 bp, 30 predicted proteins | sample SalPonR1_B_D1_MG_FD_185697 | JGI IMG/M metagenome (GOLD analysis project Ga0209931, IMG submission 185697) | Salt pond soil microbial communities from South San Francisco under conditions of wetland restoration - Salt Pond MetaG R1_B_D1_MG... ...
ATTCATCTGTTTTTTCTTTTATGTGGTTGTTGCAGCTGCCCAAAATCCGTCCGATGTCTTCATCCAGCAGGCTAACGTGGAGCACAACGAGGCGGTCATTCAGTTTACGGGTGATTTTACGACGGCTTTTTCAGGCGTTATGAGTCTCGATTCCTTTGATGAGTTCGATACCGAAAGCAACGTTGCTATTGTGAACCAGTTTGGCGATAACAACATCTCTACGTTGACTCAGACCGGCATCGGTAACATGGCCAGGTTCAATATTTTTGGAAACCTTAATACCACGAGTCTTGAGCAAAGTGGTTCCGGAAACCAATTTATTCTCAACCTTGAGGGCAGCAACAATCTTATCGGGGGAGTTCAATCAGGTGATGAAAATCAGGTGCGAATCGATCTCACCGGCAACGGCTTTCCAAATCAATCATTTGTACAAAACGGAACAAACCTTTCACTACAGTTTTTCGATAACGGAACGGGTGTTGGTGTTCCTCTTGAAATTGAGCAGACCGGAAATGGTGCGTCGGTTATTATAGAAAACTACTAAGTTAGTCACTTTGTTTCTTAGGCGTTCTGCGCAATAGAAATTTAAGTACTATGAGAAAGGTGTGATGCAGAGCTAGGGTTATCAGCTGAGCCTTTCCTGTATATTATATTTTATCAGCATGATTCGATATTATAAAAAGCCCATCTACCAGCATTACGTCATTAGTCTTATTTAGAAGCTTATCTAAATAGTACTTTTATTTCCTCATCCCTTTCTAACAAGATATCAGCCATAAACCTGTGGTTTGACGATTTCTTTTGATAGCTACCATTAGTGTTCTAAGCTTCATTGGGCCGTTAAAAAAGATTAACAGCTAACGAGAATTATGGAGAAGTACCTTGTTCTTAATATTTTTAAAGTATTGTCTGGCAATGGATTATATGAATTAAAAATTATTTAAGAGCTCGCCTGTAAAGAATTCCTAATTTTGACCTATAGGCAAATCTCCATTACTTCTCAGGTGTAGCAAATGTATTTCGTTCAACAAAAAGTCGATGGTTGGACGTAACGGTAAGCATTATAAAAATAGCAACGTACAGATAATGATTCTTTACTCCCGAGAACAGGAATTCAAATTACTATCTAATCTTATAGAAGAAATGCATTCGTCAAAGTCAGGGGATAGTATGTCATTTCTGGAAACAGTTGCAGAAATAAAGAGAAAACGTAAAATCGAGAAGAGTAACCTTAGAGAGATATCTGCAGATTTAGTAAATAAAAAACATCATGCAGATTCAAACAGAGAGACACAAACAACACAGGAGAGAATCATCATAAGAACCGGAGAGAAAATTAATAACCGGAGAGACGTTAAACTTCAAAATAAAAAGAAAGAGAGATCATCTATAAATTGAGAGATACAAGTAAATCGAACTGAATAATTATTAAAGCAAATGTACATGGGGACACTCCTGACAGGCGCGTCATCCATTTATAAGTAGACGATAATGCAATGAATAAGAGTAAAACGAACTATAAAATCAGGTAAGGTATAGTAGTAATTAAAGTGCAAAGCAACGCTGCGGAACCTTATCGTAAACGGTAAGGGGTGACCACCACAACGCTGCCTTGCTTGCTTGAAATATACAATATTCTACCTGCCAAGTAAATCAGAGCTTTTTCGCAATGGTTTATTAAGACGCACCATTAAGTATAAGCTTTGGAATTGATAGAGCGAATAAGTGATAAATGCGTTTACTGCAAGTCAGATCAAAGACACATTCAGAAAAAGAAGTATTAAAAGAGAGACAATGAAAGGACTATTACTATTTTGTGTACTAGCGGTCTGTGGCTGGTCTGATGCAGAAGCACAGATTTGGAAAAATCCGGGAGATGTGATGTTCCAACAGTCTGTGATTGTATACAATCACACATTGGAAGGGTTTACTAACGGCCTTATGACCAGGTTTGACCTATCCATATCTAATAATAAACCTAAAGATATCCCTTGTGAATCCAATTCAGCTAAGGGCGATCGATCTGGGGAAGATAACATTTCCGGTATCGTTCAAAATGGCTGGGGCAATAAGGCACTAGTCAGCCTTTATGATAAAACCGAATCGACAGGTGCCGACCAGAGTAGTACAATAGCTAGCTTAGATATGCATTAACAGCATCTAGAAGCGTATCAAATTGCTCTATGTTGTGTGCTCGAAGCCATTCCCTATTTTGATTCGATTCGTGCCTTGACCGGATAAATACAGGTGTCATGCCTAACTCGATTGCCGGTTTCAGGTCGGAAATTTTATCGCCTGCCATGAATGATTCATTAAATTTGATTCCCAGCTCTCTGTCTGATTTTCGGAACATTCCAAGTCCCGGCTTTCTATCTTCAGGCGGATACTCACCAGAGGACTTTTCAAACTCAGGATGATATGGAGCAAAGTTCCACAAGTCGATCGTAATACCATAGGATTCCAGCTGTTCATCAACCCAGCGGTGAAGTTTTTTCACTTGATATTCAGTGAACTTGCCTTTGACGATTCCGGATTGATTTGTCACTACAACAATCTTGAAGCCTTTAGATTGAATAATATTCAGTGCATCAATCGCTCCTTCACACCATGTCCACTCTTCTTTCGTGTGAACATAATTATAGTCTACATTTAATGTGCCGTCCCGATCAAGAAAAAAGGTTTTATGTTTCATCTAAATCTAAATTGAGAAATATCTGATAGTTTTATTACCTGAGACGCTATTTGATGAGAAGATACAAAAAATGAATAATGTGCCGGGTGCCAAGCGAACTCATGGTTGAGATATGTGAATTTGATCTACAACTACCTCGGGTCGCTGACCTGAGAGGTTATGACTTAAACCACGCCTTTGCTTCCTGCTTTCATGCCGACCCATAGTTTGAGAAAACTAAAAAATAAGAGCATAAAAAGTGGCACAGTCCATATCTGGGTCATGTCGAAGACAGCGCCAAAAAGTGCGGGCCCCGTTGCGGCCAATGTGTAACCAATAGACTGGGAAATACCGGAAAGTTCATTGGCTGATTCTGAATTTGCTGTTCTAAGAACAATAAAGAGAAGTGCCATACCAAAGCTTCCACCCATGCTGAACCCAAGGAGGGAGACAACCACTCCGATAAAAGGCGCTCCGGGAATCATCAGCCAGATCAAGCTCACAACCTCAAGAACAATAAGGATAAGTACCGGTATTTTTTGATTTTCAAGCCGCTCCGCCAATGCTGGTATAAAGAATGTTCCTAAGACACCCACACCCTGACAAAGCGAGAGCAGCCAGCCGGCTTCTATGGCACTGATGCCGCGGTCTTGAAGCACTTCGGGAAGCCAGGCGATAATAATGTAGAATGTAAATGACTGGAAACCCATGAAAAAGGCGACGTTCCATGCAAGCCCCGATTTACTCAATTGTTTAAGTGAGCTAAAAAGGGAGCGGCTTGTAACGACCTGAAAATTTCGCTTAAGCTGGGGCAGCCAGATGAGTAAGGCCAAAAATGAAAAGATAGCCCAGAATCCGAGTGCCCAACGCCAGCCGAGGCCGAGATTTTGACTGAGGGGTACGCTTAAACCGGAAGAAAGCGCAGCTCCGGTTCCCAGCATGCCGGAATAGATCCCGGTAACAAGACCGGTTTTCATGGGAAACTGTTTCTTTACGATACCGGGAAGAATGACATTCCCAAAAGCAATTCCGGCGCCCGCAATGATGGTTCCCGCAAAGAGCGGAAAAGTACCGGGCACCACACGTAAAAGAGTTCCGGTCGTAAGAATTAAAAGAGCCATCGCCATGGTCCCTTCCGTACCGAGACGCCGCGTAAAAATGGGTGTGAAGACGGATAAAAGGCCAAAAGAGAGAATCGGGAGGGTGGTCAGCATTCCCAGTAGCGTGTTGGAAAGGCCGGTATCGGTACGAATTTCCGATATCAGAGGGCCTACGGAAGAGATCGGCGGGCGCAGGTTAAACGCGATTGCCGCAATGGCAATCATCAGGAATAGTTTTCGGCTTTGTTCTGGTGACATTCGTATCAGTTAATTGAAGGATGCAAAGATACGCATCCCGGGCCCGCAATATGAATTTTCTTCCATAGAGTTTTTCGATGAGCGGTATTCCTGGCCGGCAGAAAAACTCTTTCGGATTCTGAATTGTAAACCACTTCATCTATTCCTAATTTCGTAACCAAAAACAGGATACGAGGTACTGCATTGAAACAGACCAAAATCATGACAGCCGAGGACCTGAACCGCACCTATATGCGGTTTGCCCACCAGTTTCTCGAGCCGTATGATGATCCGGCTACGCTGGCGATTATAGGAATGCAAACGCGCGGAGTGTACATGGGTCGGCGAATTATGGAGATTATTCGGCAACAACTGAGCACTGAACCTGATTTTGGAGTGCTGGATGTTACATTTTACAGGGATGATTTTCGTTCGAAACTTAAAATGCCCCAGGTAAAAGTGACCGAAATCCCCTTTGATCTCTACAACCGTGATGTGGTGCTTGTTGACGATGTGCTTTATACAGGACGTACGGTCCGCTCTGCATTAGATGCCCTGATGGCATACGGCAGGCCCAGAAGCATTAAATTTTGCTGTATGATTGATCGCGGACACAGAGAGCTGCCTGTAGCCGCCGATTATGTTGGCAATACGGTACCAACGTATGCAAACGAAGAAGTAATGGTTAGGGTAAAAGAGCTGGATGGAGAAGATGCCGTCTACCTTGTGGAAAAAGACAGGGAGGATTCAGACTCGTGAATAGTAAACAGCCCGACCTATTTAGTTTTAATCAGAAGCACCTGCTTGGTCTGGCCGATTATTCAGGTGATGAAATCCGGTATGTCCTGGACCAGGCAAAGACATTCCGTGAGGTTCTTGATCGACCGGTACCCAAAGTGCCAACGCTTCGCGATAAGACCATTGTCAATCTGTTTTACGAAAACAGCACCCGTACCCGGCTCTCTTTTGAACTAGCCCAAAAACGTATGGGAGCTGATGTGGTTAATTTTTCAGCCGGCACTTCTAGCACGAAAAAGGGTGAATCGCTAAAAGATACGATCCGAAACATCAGCTCTATGAAAATTGATATGGTGGTGTCGAGGCATGAAAGTCCCGGCGTACCCCATTTTCTGACCCGATGTGTGGATGCCGCCATCATCAACGCGGGAGATGGTGCGCATGAGCACCCTACGCAGGCACTGCTCGATATGTTTACCATGCAACAGATCTATCCAGATCTGAAAGGGAAGAAAATAGCAATCATAGGAGATATATCCCACAGCAGGGTGGTTCGATCAAACCTGATCGGGCTGAGAAAGCTTGGAGCTGAGATAGTTGTGTGCGGTCCCAAATCCCTGATGCCTCTCTATGTACAAACACTTGGTGCAAATGTATCTCACAATCTTGAGGAAACGCTGGCTTGGTGTGATGTGGCCATGGCACTGAGAATTCAGATGGAGCGCATTGGCGGCGGGACAGATCTGTTTCCCAGCCTTAGAGAGTACCATGAAACATTCGGTATAAAGATGGATCACCTCGAAAAATATCCTGATTTCACCATTATGCACCCAGGTCCGATTAATCGTGGTGTTGAGATGGAGAGCGATGTAGCCGACAGCGACCGCGCTGTGATACTGGACCAGGTAACGAATGGTGTGGCAGTACGTATGGCAGTGCTTTATCTGCTCAGCGGCGGAGCAAGAGTTTAATTCCCCTCGTCTGGCGATTGCATTCTTTCTGGCGAGTTCCATGAGCGCCATTTGATTTTTGACAACGTCATTCATGTCATGCCGGCCTTGAGCCGGCATCCCACATTTCGGTATGATCTGCGAATTTTGCCAAAGGCTTACTGTATACTTTTATGAAGATGGGGGATCGCGGATCGGTGTCTGCGATGACAATAGTGAGCTCCAAATCCTTTTTTGTCATGCCGGCCTTGAGCCGGCATCTCCCATCCCGGCTCGATAAGTACATCATGCCTTAGAGGTACAGTTGAGCTTTATTCTATTTTACATATACTGTCTTCTTGTTCACAAACTCCAGGATTCCTTCCCGTGAGAGTTCGCGCCCGTATCCAGAGCTTTTTGTACCGCCAAATGGCAGCCGTGGATCAGATTTGACGAGCTCATTAATAAAGTACGCACCATCGGGAACCATGCCGGCAGATTTGAGAGCACGATCTTTGTCTCCCGTAAATACAGTTGTTCCAAGACCATATTTTGATTCAGCTGCAAGTTCAAAAGCCTGCTCTTCCGAATCAGCACGAATAAATGATGCAACCGGTCCAAAGGTCTCTTCATCAAACGCCGGCATACCGGGCTGAACGTTTGTCAGAATGGTTGGCTCATAGTAAGCGTCATCCCGTTTTCCGCCTATTAAAAGCTGAGCTCCTTTGTTGATGGAGTCATTCACCTGCTGTTCCAGCGTTTCTGCCAGATCAACTCTTGCCAGCGGGCCTATGTCTGTTCCCTCCTCAAGAGGATTTCCATTCTTAAGCTTTTTCACTTTTTCTGTAAATGCCGGCAGAAACTTTTCATGGGTATCGCCTACCAGAATAAAGCGTTTGGCCGCGATACAGCTTTGACCGCTGTTCATCATGCGTGCGGTTACGCCGGTGTCCACGGCTTTTTCCATGTCGGCATCTTCCCAAACGATGAACGAGTTGCTGCCCCCAAGCTCCAATACTGTTTTCTTAATATTTCTGCCTGCCTGTCCGGCCACTGCTGAACCGGCCCGTTCACTACCCGTAAGGGTCGCAGCTTTCACGCGTTCATCTGAGATTACATCCTCTACCTTTTCGTGATGAATGAAGAGATTTTGAAACGCACCTTCAGGAAAACCGGCCTCTTTCAGCAACTCCTCAATATGAGTGGCACAGCCAAAGACATTGGAGGCATGCTTAAGCAGGCCAACATTTCCTGCCATCAGTGATGGTGCTGCAAAACGGAAGACCTGCCAGAATGGAAAGTTCCAGGGCATAATGGCCAGTACCGGCCCGAGGGGATCATGACTGATAAAACTCTCGGAAGCGTCTGTCTTAATCACTTGGTCAGCCAGAAACCGCTCTGCATTTTCGGCATAGAACTCACAGACCCAGGCGCATTTCTCAATTTCAGAAACCGATTCTTTGATAGGCTTGCCCATTTCCAGCGTCATGGTTCGGGCATAGTCATTTTTATTGTCTGTGAGCAGACCTGAAGCTTTCTTCAGGTGCCCGCATCGCTCGGTGATCGGCACTTCTCGCCAGCTTTTAAAAGCGGCATCTGCTTTAGTCAGGATGTTATCGACTTCCGTATCAGAGTGTTCGTCGTAAGTTGAAATCTCTTCCTGATTGTAGGGATTAATGCTTTTGAAAGTCATATGTTCTGTATTTTCTCATTGATTTTAAGTGTATTTCATATATAAAATAATGAATATAGAGAGACTTGTGGAATTTGCTCCTTTAAACAATTGAGATAAATTTTTTAATGCAGAACACGAATTGAATAATCATGAATCGACTCGGTCGCGAAAAAGAGATTCACAATGAGGCGTTTGCTACTATTTAGTAAAAAAGTCGATACACTACATTCAAACAGAATCATCAGGGTTTACAGAGCCCAAAAAGGAGATGAAGTAAACGTTTCAAGTCACAGTCCGCATTTTGAAACCATTCACCTTAGCAAAATTTTTGAATCGGATAATCTGCATAAATTTACATTAAAACTGACGAGATCGTAGATATTGATGGAAAGATTCAACTTTCTGATCGGGGAAAATTTTATCCATTGAGCAATTTTGATTTCACCGCAGATGGTCAGCAAATAACGACGGGCCAGCATGGAGAGTTTCAGTTGGATTTTTTCAATACGGGTACCGCAAGGTTTATATTTGATTATTTCGCTGTATAACCTCATGATATTCCATTCTGCTCTGCTCATAAAATATCCTTACATTTTATTCTCATATGAGATTAATTATTTAGCGCCGTAAAATTATATGGACAGACTCGATCGCGAAAAAGGGTATCACAATGAGGCGTTTGCAACAAATAAGCGTAAAAAAGTAAAGAAATATTATAAAGCACGGACCGGGCTGTGATTCTCAACCAGGTAACAAACGGTGTTGCCGTACGAATGGCTGTTCTTTATCTGCTCAGCGGCGGGGCGAGAATTTAAATCTGTTTAGATTATTCAATAGTAAAATTTATGATAACTCCTCTTAAAGTTTTTAAAAAATTAAACAGAATTTATCGAAGGTATAGAGATTCCAAAAAGGAAATAAATAATCTGAAGAATCATCCTGATGAAAGAATAAGATTATTAGCAAAATCTTTAGAAGAATCCCTGCGGAAAACTTATTCAAAAGACGAACAGTCAATCATTCAGGCAATTGAAAAGAAAAGAAAAGCGATAATAAATGAGAATGCGCAAATTGCAGCAACAAACTTTCCAGATTCAAATAAAACGGATTCGACAAAATATTTGGCAAAAGTTTCCAGTAAAAGAAAGTCCTGGGCAGTTTTACAGTTAAAAATAATAAGGAATTTAAAACCCGTACAAGGATTGGAATTTGGCACGTGCCTTGGGATTACTGCAGCTTACCAGGCGTTAGGTATGGAATTAAATGGTTCAGGAACATTTACAACCATGGAGGGGCTTCAATCAAGATATAATTTCTCTTTAGATTTTTTTGATTCATTAAATATCAGAAATATTAAATGTATTCAGGGAGATTTTAATGAAACATTACCAGAAGTGATCAATGATTTTGCACCTTTTGATTATGTTTTTATTGATGGTGATCACAGGTATGAATCAACCGTGAACTATTTCAAAGTATTGTTGCCGCATTTAACAGAAAATGCAATTGTAATTCTGGATGACATCAGATTGACAGATGAAATGTTTAAAGCGTGGAATGAAATTAAATCTGATCCTTCTGTTTCTTACTCCTTCGATTTTCTACAGGTAGGCTTGTGTTTTATTGGAAGCACAGAAAAAAAAGAGAGTTTCCAGATTGCACTTTGGTAGAGACCGCAGCAATAGGTGAATACTTCTATCAATAAATGATATGGACTTTACTGCTTCAGCTAAAATGGTATTGAGGCCACATTACTTATTTATTTCCAAGTTCAACTAATTAATTACAATATTCAACACGATTTTCAGATACGGATCAATACTAGAAAATCAGTAATTCTGCCGATTTTATTATTATCAAATGAATAAGATTAAAAATGCTTTTTACCTGATTCCATATCCCCGCTTTTTTTCTCAGCACAATAATGTGGGTGGTCATATTGCTCATGCTTATGGAATCACTTCCACTTTAGCTACTCAGGGATATGAGGTGAGAGTAATCATGGAAGAGTCGACTCATTTGATGGAAGGGACTCGCATAATACCGGAAATTGTAAAACTTGAAAAGAACACAACCGTTCAACGCATCTTTTGGGGAAAGAAATTGGTTGATAGAGTGGGAGAACTGGCTGCTTTAGAAAATCCCGAATTTTGTTATGTCAGGTATTCAGTTGGATTTCAGAACTGGCTTCCAGGGCTAAAGAGAGCTCTTGGTAACATTCCACTGATACTTGAGGTAAATAGTTTTGGATCTCAGCGCCATAAGTGGATGTCCTTGTTTGAAGGCAGTTTCCTGAATGCAGCTGATTTGCTTGTAGTAATTTCAGATCCGGTTTATAAATCTATTGATAAATTGTGGGGGAAGAAGTTATCTGATAAATCCATCGTTGTAAACAATGGTGTGGATCCCAGTCGATTTTCTAAATGGAAAGATAATTGCCGGAATGAATTCGGAAGTCCAATCAAGTTGGGATATACAGGATTAATTGAAAGCTGGTATGGATTGGATGATGTGGCCCGGGGATTTATAAAAGCAAATGAGAAATCAGATAGAGAGCTTGAATTGCATATTTATGGGGATGGCCCCTATAAAGCTGAAATGGAAAAGAACTATTCTGATTATAAGCCGATCATAATTCACGGAGCAAAACCATTTAACGACATGCCTGAAATTATTGGCAGCCTGGATATTTTAATTAATTCTGATTCCAAAGAGAAATCATATACATCTCCTATAAAAATGTATGAATATATGGCCAGCGGGCGTCCCATATTGTCTGCACGATCGTCACAGTCAGAAATGCAGTTAGATCAAGGCCGGCTTGGCTGGTTTTACGATATGGGTGACCCGGACTCATTTTGTGAATCTGTGATTAGGTTAATAAACACAGGTGATCAAATAACGGCAAAGACCCTACCGGCCAGAAAATATGTGGAAGAAAATCATAGCTGGGAAAATCGGGTAAATTATATTTTACATCACATTGAAAATTTGAAAACTTCACGAGAATGAACAGGATTGAGCGTTTTGTTTATGACTTTGTAAAAGGGAATCCACGCTTAAAAATGGCTCTTCGTGAACTTTATCAGGGCTGTTTTGATCTTCTTCCCGGAAAGTCTAATTGGAGTAAAAATCCAGTGACCGACAGAGAAGGTTTTTTCTTTGGTTTCCACGATCATACCCCTTTCTCTTCAGACAATAGTAAATTGTTAGCACATCAATTTGAGATTCCATTGCGAATGCCAAAATCTGATGATTACGTTTCAGTAGGTATTTTTACAGGAGAGAATTGGGAAAATTTTACTGAATTAACCAGAAGCAAAGCATGGAACTGGCATCAGGGAGCTAAATTGCAATGGCGCGGAGAGACAAATCAATTCATATATAACGATCATAAAAAGGGGAAAACTATTTCGACTCTGTGTGATACAAATACACTGGAATTGCATGACCTGCCCTCTCCAATATGCTCTGTTAACGGATCCGGCAATTATGCAGTTGGATATAGCTTTTCAAGAGTTGAGAAATATATGCCGGGATATGGATACGTTCACCAGACTAATGAAAAAGGATTAGATGAAAAAAAACCGGATTCTTCGACCCTATACGTATTGAATTTGCAGGAACAGACAAAAGTTGATCTCATAAGTGTAGCAGATCTGGCCGGCATTCAAACAGTTCCTTCGATGGAAGGGGCCTCACATTTTATCAGCCATGCTCTGTTTTCACCAGACAATGATCGGTTTGTTTTTTTACACCGGTGGATTAAAGGGGACATAAGAAATCGATATTCACGAATGATAACGATGGATGTTCATGGCAATTCTCTGCATATATTTCCAACTGATGATATGGTTTCTCATATGTGCTGGAAAAATAGTGATGAAATTCTTGCTTATTGCAGGGCAGATGGACGTGATGGTTATTTCTTATTTAAAGACCAAACCGATCAATTCAGACAAGTAGGTAAAGATATTTTCAAATCAGATGGGCATCCAACATATTTACCCGGGGAAAACAAAATTTTAACTGATACCTATCCGGACAGATCCAGAAGATCATCCTTGTTATTGTATGATGAGGATTTAAAAAAACTGGATCTGTTGGGCCAATTTATACATCCGAAAAAATTCAGTTCGTCTGACCCATATAAAAACTGGAGATGTGATTTACATCCGAGAGTAGACAGAAACGGTAACTTTGCCTGTTTTGATTCTGTGCATAAGGGCGTCCGGTCACTTTGCACAATGAAAATTTGAATTTTATTTCATATAAGGTGAATCTTTCTGATAGTTATGCTTTTTGGTTAACGACAGCAGCCAGAAAAGAAGATAACCCAGGAAGATCACACCAACTGCACTATATCCGGCTATTGCAATTGTTGCGCTATCCATGAAGAAACCGGTTGAAAGGGCAGTAATGCGTAAGATCAGGTAGAAAACATCCAGGAAAAAAGCTTTTCGCTGGTATCCCAAAAGTATTGGAATATAGGTGATGGGTGAAACGATAAAAGTAAAAAATAGCATTGGCGCAAGCAGTTGTGAGTAAAATCCCGCTATTCTCCAATCCGTACCGAATATAAAGTCAAAAAGAGGAGGGGCAAAAAACAGTAAAATGGTGAACGGGATAATCGCAGCAAGTGTCAGCTTTTTTACGATGGATAAGGTAAACCGGTGGATATTATCTCCTTCCTTTTGATTTTCACTGACTGTACGGCTGTAAACCTGGTAAACTGAACCCGATATGAGCATAACGGGCGCATAGCAAATTCTGAAACTCAGGTTATAAAAACCGGCTATAGCAGGATTAAAAAATCCGGCCAGGAGTATATTTGGCAACTGATTGCTTAACGTGGTTGAAACAGCATGCGGTGCATTTATTTTTGGCATCTCAAGGTAGGTGAGTGCTTCTGCTTTCATGACAATCCAGGATAAACGGGAGTTTTTGAAAGCATGATTACGGCTTGCGAGCCATCTTGCATAAATGGCACTGCCCAGCTCACCAAAAAGTTTACCGAGTACCAAACCGAATGTCGAGAAACCGGTCAACCCAAAAAGTAACTGGGTGACAGATACACTTCCTGAACGGGCGATTTTGGTTGAGGCTATTCCTTTGTAATGCTGTACCCGATTCAATAAAAAAGTTGAGACCTGAAAAAGCCCGAGTGCAAATATTCCGGCTGGAATCGAATAATAGAGAACAGACATTGACCTGAAGCCGAATAATTCCAAAATTTTGTCACCGAAAATCATAAAAATTACAAATGTAATTCCCGAAACCACCAGAGAAAGTATCACAGAAAATCCGGCCAGATTGTATGCTTTATTGTCATCGTTTGGTAATAAAACAGCCATTTCGTAGCGACCCGTCGAGGCAACACCAAAAATAGCAATGGCAGCCATATAAAATGCCAGGATTCCAAACTCGTCAGGAGTATACATTCGCGAAAGAATAGGGGAGATCAAAATGGGCAAAGCTTGTGCAATACCCGTGCCTCCAACCAGGGTGGCCACATCTTTAAACAGCTTGTTTTTGAAAAAACGATTGATCATGGGTCAGGATAAAATATCGTGGTACACCGCCTGCAACTTCTCCTTTTTTGCTTCAATGCTGAAGTTGGTTTTGATATGTAGATGCATCTTGTCAGCCTGAAACCTTTTCAGGTTATTCAGAATGCTTTCTAACCCGTCTGCCAACTGTTTCCAATTGTTGGAATCAACAAGCATGCCGCAATCCGAATGTACAATTTCTTCCGGCCCGCCGGAGCGTGTGGCAAGAACCGGAGTTCCACATGCAATGGCTTCAGCAACCACGAGCCCGAAGCCTTCTTTACGGCTGGGTGAAATTAACAGGTCTGCACACCGTAACAAATCTGCAAGACGATTCTGATGCATTGAATTATAAAATGTAATCTGATGATGAAGCTTATACTCATTAATTAGTTGATCAATTTTTGACTTCGTCTGATTACTACCAGCTGGAGATACGATATGCAGATGGTATTTTTCCCGATCAGAGATGGTGGAGTAGGCTCTAATTAAAAGATCAATTCCCTTTCCGTGATACATATTGGCAATGCAAAGAAGGTTTTTCTTTGTTGTATTCCATGCAATTTTCTCCAGAATGATTTTATTATCGGGAACCGGATGAAAGATTCTGGTATCAATCCCATGCGGTATGTGAAACAATCTATCTTTTAACTCCGGGTGAAAACTTGAAATATCCCTCGTGAGTTCTTTGCCTACACAGATGATTTTATCGCTCATCAGAAGTGACCGGCTTAGAAGGGGCATTATTTTTTGGTTGGATAGATTTGAGTACCAGTCTCCACCATGAATGGTTAATACAACAGGATAGCCGGCTTCTTTCAGCGTAGGTATCGCCAATCCAGATGGATAGAGAAAGTGAAGGTGAACTATGTCAGGTTTTTGATTTTCTAAAGACTTGAGAAGGTTTTTCGAGAGTGATGATTGTGTGATTGATGCAAATCGTCTGCCGGGAAATGAAAAATAAGAAAAACGGTGCACCGGAAGTGTTTGCTCATCAGGATTTAGTGTGCGAAAGTACTGTTTTTGAAGCGGAAGAGCGCGAACAAAGGGGAGGTGCACTTCTACGGAGTGAAACTGATTGATTAAGTGTGCTTCACTTTTTATAAAAGTGGTTTGTGCAGGAAAGTTCTTTGTTGGATAAGAGTGGCTTACAAGCGCAATTTTACTCATTCTTTCCGTTCAATCTATAGTTGTCCGGCTTTATAGCAAAAAATATTCCCAACAAGATCATCCAATAATCTATAAACTGGATTTCATGAAACAATGGGTTGGTGATATTTGCTACTAAAAAAACGACTACTGAAACCAGGATGATCTGCCCCATAGCTCCTGCAATACCTTCTTTTGACTGAAATAAAAAAGACCTGAAGAGCGGGATCAAGTAGATAAACAGGTAGATTGTAAATCCAATAATCCCATAGCGCCTGAGCACTAAGATATATTCGCTATCTACAATTGTCGTGTGAATCATTTTAGCCGGCCCCCATCCAAATAGGATTGACTCGGAGAATATGGTTAGATTCAGATACCAGGCAAACAATCGCATTTGCCAGCTTGAGTCTTCACTAATATCGGTAAGTGCAGAAAACCGTGTGACAATTTCTTCTGATAAAATACCAATAAACAGCATCACAGTTACTACTATACCTGCAAAAAGAAAAGCGATCTGTTTCAAAGAAAATCGATTTTTGAAACTATTTAATCCTAATATTAAAAGTAGACCAAGAAGCAATACTACAATCGCAGTTCTCGATTGTGTAAGAGCAATAGCGAAGGAAAAGAGCAGTACTAGCAGTGTGAGGAAAACTTTTCTGTGAATTCTGTCTTCATAGAAAACCAGAACGGCTGCCACCATGGTACCAAGCGTTAGAGCTGTTCCATAGGTATTAGGGTTATAAAACGTCCCCATCATCCGATTGTGTATATCATAAATACGTTCAGCAAAATAATAGGGAGCCGTAATCCTTTCAAATCCAAAGATTCCGTAAAATTGCATCAGACCAATTATTGATGAGAAAAAGAAAGAAAATACTATTACATATAGAAGTTTATAGAGGTCACTTTCTTTTAAATTAAAACGGCTGATGGCAACAACAACAATCAAAAGTTTGAAAACTTTAATTAACTCGAAAAAATCCCGGCCTGTAACAGGTACTCCAAGTATATAGCGCCCATAAAACGTTGAAAATAGAATAGCTGCCCCAAAAGAGATTACCGCTATAACAAAATAATTGTACAGCCGGTCTTTTTTGACAGGCTCTCTTTTTAGTATAAGCAGGGGGAAGACCAATAAAAACAGTAGCTCCTCAAATCTGATGGAAGGAAGTCCGGGCAGAGATGATAAGGGAGGCAGGACAATCGCTGAAAATATTGCAGCACTCAAAATTTGGAAGTCACTTATATTCAGTTCAGTTCTGGCAACCACCCAAACTGAGATCGAAATGACGAGTACAACCGGAAGAAGAAGAGGTTGTTGAATTACAAATATTGCAACCACCAAAAGGGCAAAGGCAACAGACATCCAGAGATGACTGATCGTTGAAGTGTTTAATTTTTTTGCATCCGGATTCAAAAGGATTAGTCTGATTTTGCTTCGCGCAATGAGTCCTCAATTATTCGCTTATACTTGGTCTGGTATAGCTCATAAGAAATTATATAGGCAATACCGGCAACCGCACCAAGAACACAAAGAAAAATGACGAGAATTGATCTCGTAGGGCTGCTTCTTTTAGTTGGTACAGCTGGTTCATCGATATATTGAAGAGTTGGAGATTGTTTTGCTTCCTGTAGCTTTAGCTGCTCAAATTGACGAACAAGAAACGCGTACAGTGTGTTTTGAACTTCCCTTTCCCTTTCAAGTTCTACAAATTTCATCAGAAGGTTAGGAGCGGCCTGGAATGATGGGAATAAGCGTAGTGAATCTTCTGTGGACCCAAACAGCTTGATCTCTTCTAATCGTTTTTCAGCCTGCTCAATCGTGATTTGTTTCTGTTTTACTTCTGGTCGCTCACTGCCGAAGGTCTGCCTCATAGATGCCAATTCTATCTGATTGGTGATGATCTGGGCTTCTAAGTTAGCTGCTGTTTCCACTGCTGCTTCGATTTGCCTTGGCAACGCAACGAGTGAATTATTAAGAGAAAAATCTCTTAAAGCCTCTTCGGCATCCTCTAAATCTTCTTTGTTTTGTTCGAGTCGTTCTTCGACAAGCTCCCTTTCAAAACGTGCTTTCTCAACAGACAAGTTGGTGAATCGCTCATCGAGTCGATCAGCAATATAGCTTGCCACATCGTGAGCAAATTCACTTGTTTCTTGATCTTCTTCATCGGAGCTAAAAAATCCTGTCTTCGCATTTACATTGATGCGGATCATTAATTCATCATCAATCGTAACAAAGACCATGTCACGAAATCCCTGGATTGCATCTTCCATAGTAACGGCGTCGAATCTCTCCATTAAATCAAATTCTTCCACTACATCTGTTGCCAGCTCACGACTTTTTAAGAGTGACATAATCTTATTGGTTTCTCCACCACCGCTTCCGGTAAGCGAACCAATCGCACTGCCCAGGCCTTCAGTCATTTCTGCTGGTAAAATCGCACTTGCTATACTACCACCACCTTCTGGAAGTATGGTAGCTGAGGAGCTGAATGTTTTTGGTATGATGAGGGCAACCACTACAGCCACTATAGCTACAATTATTAAGTGGAGAATTAAAAATTTCCTCCACCTGTATACAAGCTTAACATAATATGAAGTGGTAGTACTTTTATTGCTTGTTTCTTCCATTCAACTACAAATAATCCATTAAGTAAACTGGTTTTTCAATTCAGATGATAAATGTCTTGCCAATCTTTTTCTTGAGTACTGACTGTTTACAAATTGTCGGCCGGCGCCGGAAAGGTCATCGCGTTTTTCGGAGTTGGATTTCAACATCTGAACAATTTCAGCAAGTTTTTCCGGACTCTTGGGCTCAACGGTAATCGCCGCGCCACTTTTATCCCCGATCTCTTTCATCAGACCTTTCCCACAAGTGATTACAGGTACACCACAAGCAAGATACTCATAAAATTTTACCGTAACGATAGACTCGAATGCCTGGGAGGGATTAATTGGATTTACGGCAACATCAAAACTGGAAATGTAATAAGGAATCTGTTCATGTTTTTTCAGACCCAGCCATTCAAGATTTGTGGGCTGAAATTCATCCAGAATATCTTTAAGCCGGTTGTTACGGCCACCATCGCCCACAATTACAAATTGTATGTCGGGGTCTTCTTCGCAAAGTTTGGCGGCTTCGACGAAGGTTCGCAGGTCGTGAATGACTCCAAGTGAACCAACATATCCAACTCTGAATTTTGTTTCATCATAGGTTTCATCCATTCCTTCGCCGGGACGTGGTTTATTTTCAAAGAGGTCCACATCTACCCCATTCGGAATAACAGATGTTGGTGTGCCATTGCTGCGGATACGAATAATGGTCTCAGCTGCATCGGTTACGGGTACAATTAAGTCAGCGTTGTGATAGAGCCACTTTTCAAGTTTTTTTCCGAAACGTAAGAAAACAGGCTCGCTGTCCAGTTCAGTTTGATTAACGGCTGAATCAGGCCAGATATCACGAACCTCAAATACGAACTTCGCCCCGAATATTTTACTAAGCAAGTAACCTGAAACGCCGGTGAAAATAGGGGGTGAAGTAACATAAACAATGTCGTACCGCTTAGGATTGGAGAGCATATAAATAAAGCTGGAAACCATGAATGAAAGAAAAAAAAGAAGCTGCTGTACAACGTTCTTTCGTTCATTCACAACGGACCAAATACGGTGTACAGTCAAATTTTCATTAATGGTTTCTCTGTAAACCCATTTTTCCCGGTATTCTTCATCGATTTTTCCAGTAGGGTAGTTAGGTTTTTCGCAAACTACATCAACGTCCCATCCATCTTGAGCAAGGTACTTACTCATGATGTTGCTACGCACAGCACCTGCCCCAACCTCAGGTGGGTAATACTGTGTTATATAGAGTAGCTTTGGGTCTGCTGCCATCAAATTATCGGGTTATGGCTACATACGTTGTCACAGCTGCTGCGATCGTAGAAATAGCTGTAAGAACAAGTTGAGCGTTATTTCTTCTCGCGTTTCGTAACTGGATCTCGTACTCTCTCTGGGCATTTAGCTCATCAAAGGGGGTTCGGTCGACAAAAATCATATCTCCGGATTCCAGGGTGGTCTCTCCCGGATTTTTCCAGGCCTTGCTACCAGCTTTAATCACAAATATACGGTCTGGGTTTGCAGCAATACTTAAACCGCCGGCCTGCTCAATATAGTCTCTTACGCTGTAGGTGGAATTAAAAGGATAGTTGCCAGGATTATTCAACTGCCCATATAAGACAATATTCTGATAGTCAGTCGGAATATAGATACGGTCCCCATCCATTAGACGAATCCGGTTGAGTTGTTGTTCGTCATCCAGGTTGATAAACATTCGCTGGTCTGAGTTTAGATCTCTTTCCATTTCCAGGTACTCAAACCCCTGTAATACCTGGTCAGACGTACGCATCAGCTGTGCAGTATTCAATGTTGTTGCTGATTGCACACCCCGATTGCTCATATTAGCCCGAATCATGTAGGCGCCTTTAGCTAAAGCTCTTTCAGAAAGGCCACCCGCAAGTTCAATGAGTTCTCCGAGGGTTGTATCATCACTATCAATCGGGAAATTACCCGGAATTTCAGCTTCGCCGTAAATCCAGGCAGATGAGTTGTTGCGGGGTCCGTTAAAGTAAGGAACGACTATCCGGTCATTTTCCTGTAGCGGTTGTTGGAGCGCGCTCTGGTTATCTAGAGAAAGAGTTTCAGACGTGATTTCATTGCCACGATTTCTGTATAAAATAACGCGCGTGGTGTCAGCCCCATCAATATACCCTCCGGCGATATCGAGCAAACTAAGAATTGTATCATCAGACCTGTACTCATACTCATTAGGCACATCAACGGCCCCGGAAATACTGATTCGCGGAGCGCGCTCGTTCAGTTTACGAAGATAAATTTGATCTCCGTCGTAAAGAAACGGATTAGCTTCACGTGATCCGGTTTTGAAATAGGTGATTAAATCTGCATCTGTCGAATGGGTCAGCCAGCGGTGGTCAATCCGGATGTTTCGAAGAGAAAAACGGGTATTCTCTTCTAAATTTGCTTTTGAACTATCAGGCAATATTATTTCAGAGTTCGCCCGGAATGAATAATTGAAGCTTGGCGATAAATCATCATTGAAATTATTAGTTATCATCTCCGAAGCAGTTTTGTCGTTCATCTGCTCGGTTAATGCATTTCTAATGGCGACATCCAGCCGGGTGCCTGCGGGCAACAGATATCTCCCTGGGTTGGGAACATCACCGATAACCTGGATTTGAACGGGCCTGGGTTTTTGAATGTGGAGTGACAAATTAAAGTCTACAAGTTCTTCTTCAACGGAATTTATGACTGCTTCAGTAGCCTCATCAATTGTTAAACCTGCTACTTCTACAGTGCCACCATAAGGCAAATACAAGTAGCCGCTTGAGTTTACAACCAGCGCCTGCGCATTAAGAGAGACCGGACCTGTGATATTAATATTAATAACATCCTGTGGCCCAATAACGTAGCTTTTGCGGTCGAAAAAGTCGGCATCCGGAACTGTTTCACCTAAGAATTCCAATCCTACCTGATCAATGAAGTACAGGGTCTGCCCGACAAGACTCGTGGTTTCAAATGACCCGCCTGAAATCCGTGCGCCAGAGCGGGTTTGATTGTTCTCACCAATATCCTGGCTAAGCAGGCTAAGAGGAGAAACCAGGAGGATGAAAAGAATAATGTATGCCGGGATAAAGCGTCTGCTCATACGTATTGCTAGATAGTAAATTGATTAAAAGATAAAGATTTCTGAATTCCTATACGAACCAAATTAATCACAGCATTACAACTCTGATGAGCAATAAATTAATTAAAATCAAACAGACAGTTGATTTCTATTCCCCATCACTTACAACCTGTCCATTAATAATTACATGCTCAGCAGTTGTGGTATACTCAAAAGGGTCGCCGTTAAACAACACAACATCAGCCTGCTTACCGCTTTCAAGTGAGCCGGTTTGCTCGTGGATGCCCAGAATTCGTGCTGCATCGATTGTCAGTGCATTCATGGCCTGATTGTAATCCATGCCATTTGCCACCGCTATAGCCGCTTCAAAATGAACCACTCTTGTTTTCGGTACGTAGCCTTCATATCCACTCTGAAAAAGAACGGTAATACCAGCATCAGACAACATGCCTGCGGTTTCGAATGATGCATGTTCTCCATCTCCGTATAGTCGCATCATGGTCGGATGTATGATGACCGGCACACCAGCTTCATTGATTTCATCCATCACCATATACGCTTCAGCGGCGCCATCTAACAGAAGTTTGAAGCCAAACTCTTCCTGAAGTCGGAGGGCCGTCATAATATCGTAAGACGTATGGGCCGTAATCAGCGCATAGATTTCACCATTCAAAAGCTTAACCAATGCTTCTTTGCCAAGATCCCTGGGCTGACCTTCATCCCCCTCCATATACTCCTGAGCGGAAATCAGCTGCTGACGCAGCATGGCAATAGCTTTGGAACGTGTTCCGGGGCTATCAAAATTGCTCCTTACTCCTGACCCAATTGTCATAGCAAGCGCGGTGGTTGAATCAACAAGTGCTTCACCAACGGTTGAACCGGCAGTTTTAACAATCATGGTCTGACCACTTATGACTGCGCCGGGTCCATGACCTGTATGTACGGTAGTTACGCCTCTGTCACGCAATACTTTCACTAATTCTTCACGGGCATTGTATGCGTCAAAAGCCCGCAATTCGGGCTGAATTGCGCTGGAAAGCTCAAGCTGATCCTGGTCTGCATCAACGTTATAGATTCCTGCAAGACCTACTACTGAATGCGCATCAATGAATCCCGGTGTTACTACAGTAGCTTCATGTACCTCGTAGCCAGCGGGAATATTAATATCAGACTCAGGGCCAACACGTTCGATCAAACCATCGTTAATTAACACAACGCCATTTGTGATCGGATTGCCGGCGGAGGTATAAACAGTTTCACCTTTAACTGCAATTTGCTGAGCAGATGCAGGAAGCGTAATAAACAAGAATAGTGAAAAAGACAGAATCAGTCGGGTTGTTGCTGAAATCATAGTCGAAGAGATAGAAGGTTGTGATGAAGAATATTTATAGATTGTTTTCATATCAATTTCCTCCGAAATGATCGTGAACGTGCTGATTTGATCCTGAGAATACATTTTCACCGCCTACTCCGTATTTTTTATCTTCCGGATTAGATCGGTCCCATTCTTTTTGTCCGTCAATCCAAGTTTGCTGAACCTGAGTGTAAACGCTGAATGGATCGCCATTCAGAATGATAAAATCAGCATCTTTTCCAGTTTCTAGTGAACCTATACGGTCATCGAGATCGAGAATTTTTGCATTAGCGATCGTAAGAGCTTCAAGAGCTTTTTGGCGGCTCATACCGGCCCGAATACCAAATGCTCCGGAACGCAGAAATAAACGAGAGTCAGTGATGGGATCATCTGTATGGTAGGCGAAGTCAGCGCCTGCTTCCTCGAGTTCCCGGCCTACTTCGTAATCAATATTTACGGCTTCATGCTTACCGCCATGTGAATCAAGCACTATAATGGACGCCGGATAGCCCGACTCGGCAATTTCATTAGCAACTTCTCCGCCCTCGCTAACGTGATGCAGCACCATTCTGTAACCGAATTCGTCTGCCAGGCGTATTGCCGTTAAGATATCATCATGGCGATGGGTATGGTTATGAACAATTCGTTTCCCGTCGAGCACTTCGAGCAAGGTTTCCATTTCAAGATCCCGCGGAGGCATTTCTTCTTCGTTGCCGTCAGCTGCATTAACTTTGGCACGGTATTCCTGGGCTTTAACGTAGAGGTTACGCACAAGCGCTGCAGAACGGGCACGGGTTCCGGGAAACGAGCCGCCTCCTGAACGGATAGAGTTAGTACCATTGGCCATTTTTAATCCGCCGTAAATATTGTTTTCTTCATCAGAATAGACAAGCATGTCTTCAATCGTATTGGCCTCTTTCGTTTTCACATATACCGTCTGGCCACTCATCAGGTGCCCTGATCCAGGCATAATATTAGCGGTTGTTATCCCGCCGGAAAGCGCACGCTTAAACGAGTCACTTGTTGGATTGATGGTATCCATGATGCGAACATCGGGATGAAGTGCAGAAGACCGGTCGCCACCGTCGCCCTCTCCAATATGAGAGTGGCTGTCAACAAGTCCCGGCATAATTACCTGGCCTGTTACATCAATAACAGTAGTACCTTGTGGAATAGTGACGGATGAGGATGATCCGATGGCAGTAATTTTACCGTCCTCAATCACCATGGTACCGTTGGAAATGGTATTGCCGGTTACCGTTATAATTTCAGCACCTTGAAATGCGATTGGCTGATCCTGGGATAGACCATTACTGACGGTGACAATCAGTGTAAGACAAACAGTGATTAGTAAAAAGATTGTGCGATTTAACATCTGAGCCCACTTTGAAGTTTATATTGAGGCACGTATTGTACCACAAATTTCACGAAGTTAAAAGCGGGGTCAGTGTCTCTGTGATGTAAAAGGCCGGAGTTAACTATTCAGTCTATAATTAACAAGGTACTGGTAACTGTTAACGTACAGCGTTAGATAATTCATCAACATAATCAAGATTTTCCCAGGTAAAACCACTACGGCCAAAGTGACCGTAAGCAGCCGTGTTCCTGAAAATTGGTTTCTTCAGATCGAGACGTGAAATGATACCTTCCGGTGTGAGATCAAATACTTTATTTACTGCCTTGGCAAGCTCCATATCACTCACTTTACCGGTGCCATAGGTATTCACGCTTACGGAAACCGGGTCAGCCACTCCGATAGCATAAGCTACCTGCACTAAACATTCCTCAGCAAGTTCTGCGGCCACGATATTTTTTGCTACGTGCCGGGTTGCATAGGCAGCACTCCGGTCAACTTTGGAAGGGTCTTTTCCACTGAAAGCTCCGCCGCCATGGGCGCCACGTCCGCCGTATGTATCAACGATAATTTTTCTGCCGGTAAGCCCGGTATCGCCGTGGGGGCCGCCAATCACAAACTTTCCTGTTGGATTGACATGGAGAATGGTGTTAGCATCCATCAGCTCTTCAGGAATCACAGCGGCGATCAGATTCTTCTTAATGTCATTTTTAATATCAATTTGATTAATGCCTTCATCATGCTGTGTGGAAATGACAATCGTATCAACCCTTGCCGGTTTGTTGTTTTGGTCATATTCCACGGTAACCTGGCTTTTACTATCAGGGCCAAGATATGGCATCAGAGCTGTCTCTTTTCGGATATGTGCCAGCGTTTTCAAGAGCTGATGCGAGTACTGAAGCGTCATAGGCATGTAGGCTTCAGTTTCGGTTGATGCATATCCGAACATCATTCCCTGGTCACCAGCGCCTTGTTTCTTCTCTTCACTGGAATCTACGCCTTGTGCAATATCCGGACTTTGCTGGTGGATAGATGCCAAGATACCGCAGGATTCAGAATCAAACCTATAGCTTGCCTTGGTGTAGCCTATATCCCTGATAACTTCCCGTACAATTTCCTGTACATCAACATACGCATCAGTGGTAACCTCGCCTGAAACAACGGCCAGGCCGGTCGTAACCATTGTTTCAACCGCAACCCTTGAGTCAGGGTCATCAGTTAGCATGGCATCAAGAATGGCATCTGAAATCTGGTCAGCAATTTTATCTGGGTGTCCTTCGGATACGGATTCGGAGGTAAAGAGATTTTTCATTCAGTTTAAACAATTCGTGGTTCTGATAATTAAGGCACCAAAAGTACAAAATATTCTTGATTAACACAGGGGAGATAAGATTATAGATAAAAGATGATGGATACAGATAACAGATAATAGATATGAGATGTGAGACCAGAGGAATTGGGGGATTAGCGAATTTGAGAATTAGAAAATTCGTTGAATAGTCTATTTATACCATAATCTACTAATCACCGAATCAACTAATAAACCAATCACCTATCACCGCCAAACAGGTCTGATTCTTCACCGCCGGGTTTTAGCCCGAGGTATTGGTAAGCTTTCGATGCTGCCACACGGCCCTTGGGAGTTCGCTGCATAAATCCTTCTTTTATTAAGAAAGGTTCGTAGACCTCTTCTATAGTGCCTTTGTCTTCACCAACTGCTACACCAAGCGTACCCAGGCCTACCGGACCTCCTTTGTAGTTCTCAATAATCGCCTTCAATATGCGGACATCCATTTCGTCAAGGCCGTTTTTATCTACGTCTAACGCATTTAGAGCTTTGTCAGCAATATCGTCATCGATGGTGTCAAGCCCGTCAACCTGGGCGAAATCGCGGGTTCGCCTCAGAAGCTTGTTTACGATCCTGGGAGTGCCGCGGCTGCGTCTTGCTATCTCGTGCGCACCGGTTTCAGTAATTCCGAAGTTTAGGATATGAGCCGTTCGGAGTGCAATTCTCTGTAACAGCTTTACATCGTAGTAGTCGAGGCGCATATCAATACCGAAACGGGCACGCAGCGGGGCTGTCAGAAGTCCTTTCCTTGTTGTAGCCCCTACCAGTGTAAATCGGTTGAGTTCGATTTGTACACTCCGTGCATTGGGTCCGGAATCGATTACAATATCCAGCTTATAGTCTTCCATTGCTGAATACAAATACTCCTCCACGACGGGGTTGAGCCTGTGGATTTCATCAATAAAAAGAACATCGCCATCTTCGAGGTTGGTTAACATGCCGGCCAGATCTCCCGGTTTTTCAAGCACAGGACCTGTCGAAGGTTTAATTTGAACACCCATTTCCCTCGCAATGATATACGCAAGGGTGGTTTTGCCAAGTCCGGGAGGTCCTGAAAGAATCACATGATCAAGCGCCTCACCGCGTTTTTTGGCGGCTTGTATAAAGACACTTAAGTTCTGAATAACTTTCTGCTGACCAACAAATTCCTGAATGGAAGATGGGCGCAATGTTTCTTCAACAACAGGTTCCTCATCTTCAGGATTTAGAAGGGGGTTTTGCACGATAATGGATACAGTTTGATCTGTTTATAGTTTGTTAATCAATAATAGGTAAATTCCGATGAAAGTTCAGTCCCATAAAAAATCAATCGCATGAGCCCTGAAAACAAAAATAAAGGAAAGCATCGAGCACAGGAAAAATCCAGGGCAACCCCCGACCCAAAAGACATTGGTAAGAAAAAACATAGCGACGTAGAGAATAGTTTAGCTAACGATCTTACTCAAACAGGGCCGGAATATTTCATGAATTATGAATTAAGCTGGCTTGAGTTTAACTGGCGAGTACTTGCTCAGGCAGAAGATCCGGAGGTGCCAATTCTTGAGCGGGTGAAATTTATTGGGATTGTATGTTCTAATCTGGACGAATTTTTTCAGAAAAGAGTGGGCGGTCTCAAACGGCAGGTTCATGCGGGGGTCACGGAGCTTTCTGTGGATGGGAGAACACCGGAACAGCAGCTTAAAGAGATCAGAAAGGATGTGCTGAAAATGATTCAGGCTTACCGGCGCTGTTACTTTGAAGAGTTATTACCAATATTGGAACAAGAGGGTGTGAAGATTGCTTTGTTTAAAGATTTGTCATCAAAGTTAAAGAAAGAGGCTGTAGATTATTTTGAGTCACAGCTTTATCCGATCATCACTCCGCTCGCTGTTGATGAAGCGCATCCATTCCCATTCATTTCGAATAAAAGCCGGTCTCTGGCAGTTAAATTGAAGAGCCCGGAATCGGAAGAAATTCATTTTGCCCGAATTAAGATTCCTACGAACAGGCCGCGATGGATCAGGCTGAAAGGGGAGAAGAAAAAAACCATTCTCGTTTCTGTCAGCGATATTATCATTGAATTGATAGGCCGGTTTTTTTCCGGAATGGAGATCGTTTCAGCAAATTTGTTTCGGGTAACCAGAAATGCAGAACTAGGGCGACAAGATGAGGAAGCGGATGATCTTCTGGAAATGATCGAAGACGAGCTTCGGGAGCGCCGATTTGCAGAGATCGTACGTCTGGAAATTGATAAAAACATGCCTGAGGATATAAAGCAGTATCTGATGGATAATCTGAATGTAAAAAAGAAAGATCTTATTGAGATGTCCGGGCCCATCGGCCTGGCAGATTGCACCCAGTTATACGATCTGGATGGACTTAATCAGCTTCGTTTCCAAAAATGGATACCGGCTCTGCACCCGGTATTGCGACACGAAATGGAGCAGGAAGCACCCAATATCTTCGAAGTTATCGATAAGGGAGACTTTATGGTGCATCATCCCTATCACAGTTTTGAGACATCAACGCAGCGGTTTGTCGAAGAGGCAGCCTCGGATCCAAATGTATTGGCTATTAAGCAAACTATGTACCGCACGTCCAGTGATTCTCCTCTGATGCATTCTTTGATGAGGGCGGCAGAAGAGGGCAAACAAGTTGCTGTTCTGGTGGAGCTGAAAGCACGTTTTGATGAAGAAAGAAACATTTCATGGGCACAAAAACTTGAAAAAGCCGGAGTGCATGTATCCTATGGGATTGCAGGTCTGAAAATACATTCAAAATTAACCATGGTTGTTCGCGAAAGAGATGGTGACCTTCAGCGCTATATTCACATCGGAACTGGAAACTACCATCCGCATACGGCACAGCTGTATGAAGATCTGGGGTTTTTCACATCAGATAAAAACATTGCATCAGACGTAACGGATGTCTTTAATTTGCTTACCGGCTATGCGCCTAATCAATCATATAAGAAATTGCTTGTAGCTCCGCGATTTATGCGTAAGTCAATCAGTGAAATGATTGAGCGTGAAATAAAGATGGCGAAAGAAGGTAAGAAAGCGCGAATTATTGCAAAAATGAACAGCCTTGAAGACCCTAAAATTATACTTCTTTTGTATGAAGCTTCAGGTGCGGGCGTTGAAATTGATATGATTGTGAGAGGAGTTTGCCGGCTGATACCCGGAAAGAAAGGATTAAGCGAAAACATTCGCGTTCATAGTATCATTGGGCGATACCTGGAGCATTCTAGATGCTACTATTTTTATAACGGAGGTGAAGAGAATTTCTGGATCGGATCGGCCGACTGGATGCACCGTAACCTGGATGCAAGGGTCGAAGTATTGACGCCGATAGAGAGCAAAGGGTTAAAGAAATATCTTTGGTTCATGCTTAACGTCTATTTGAAAGACAATCGTCAGCGATGGATAATGCAGAATGACGGGAGCTATTCTAAAGCGCCGGCAAAAAAAGATCAGGAGATCAGATCAACACATCGAATACTGATGGAGCATGTGAAAAGTAACCAAAGTCCGATTCCTAAATCAGGGAAGTAATTTTAAAAAGATATTGAGACTCTAGTTCTCAGTCAGGGATGAAAGCAAATTTGCTGCCCGGGTTTTATAGCTGCCGTCGCCAGACTCAATAGTTCGCAATTGTTGAATTGCTTTGTCGATTTGCCCCTGCTGCAGGTATACGTTTGAGATATACCACTGCGTATTTTCAACGATATATTCAGGTGTAGATTCCGGCAACTGCTCAGTTAGCTCTAAAAAATTATTCAGGCTCAGATCAAAATCGCCTTCATTATATGCAAGTATTCCAAGGTTATAATGAATTCTGATTTTTTGTATGCCTGTATATGATTCTGATGTAAGGCTATTTAGAATTTCGGTCGCTTCCTCACCGTTACCTGAAAGGGCCAGTGAGAGGGCCCGGTTGATTTGTTGATCCAGCATACCGGTATCCGGGTTTTCATCCCGGAAAATATCGCTGCCAAGCATCTGTGTGAGTTCTATTTCTGAAAGCGCATACGAACCGGGCTGAGTGTTACTCTGAAATATAAAAGTATATAACATCACCGATGTGAGTATTAATGCAGCAATGGATGCTATGGCGATGGAGTAACGATTTGTAGGAGAGTTGAATGAATTGTGATTATCAGACTCGCCGACTCTGAATTTTTTATTTTGAAACAAATCTGTGAGGTTGAGTTCGGTCTCAAACAGATCGTAATACTTTCTGTTTTCGAGAAACTCCTCCCAAAGCAGGTCCTCTTCCTGTTCTGTTAGCGCCCCGTTTATATAGCGGGTTATTTGCTTACTGATCTCTTTTTCTGTCATTCTTTTGATTTATCTTTTCGATACCCTCTGAACGTATGATCAGTATTTAACAGGTTCCTTACACTTTATTTCTGATTTTTTAGATATGGGTTTCTACACATTCATTTAACTTATTGATAACCCTGTGTTTACGGGTCCAGGCATTATTTACGGAGATGTCAAAATGATCGGCTACATCTTCAGCAGAGGCATTTGGAAAGCTGAAAAAATAATTAATGAACTGCCGATAGCCTTTCTTAAGTTTCTCAGTACACAATTTTAAAATACTTTGCTTCTCCTTGTCTATGAGCTCCCAAATTTGGACCGGTTCATTAAAGGGTTGGTTTTCCAAATTTTCTATATCAGGCTGATTTTTTTCCCGTGCGATTTTGATATAGTTATGCCTGCAGGCTTTTAGCATATAAGACAAGATGCCCCGGGGGTTTTCAAACTCGTCATTCTGTATCTTTTTGATGACGTATTCAAACATTCTCTGTATTGCATCATCAGCATCTGATGGGTCAGCCCCGCATTTTTTTTGTAAATACCGTCTCAAAATCGGTGTTGCTTCTGAACAAAGCTTGCTTGCCCTGAGCTGGTCACCATTTTTTACAGCAGTTACTAATCCTGAGTAGTCCATGATATTTTAAGTTTATTCCCTCTAAGCCAAAATTAAGATAATAGATCAATTGACATGCACAAATAAAAGATTGTGATCGGCATCAATTTTAGAGAAGCCCTTTATTTCTGAAGCTTACAAAAGAGTCTCCCGCAATAATGATATGATCATCAACAGGTATACCCATCTGTTTTGCAACTCCAGCAATACGCCGGGTGAGTTTTACATCGGCAGTTGACTCTTTAGCCATTCCCGAAGGATGGTTGTGAACAAGCAGCAAGCTGTTTGCGCTGTTTAAAATGGCGTGTCTCATTACTTCTGCGGGTTCAACGATCGTAGCAGTGCTTCCCCCGGTACTAATTTGTTTATAGCCGGTGAGGAGTTTAGAATTATTAAGGAACCCCACGATAAACTCTTCATTTCGCTTATCTCTGAGTATCGGGGTGAAATAGGCTGCAGCGGCGACAGGGCTGGTGATGACCACCTGATCACCCAGTGAAGACTGCTGAATCCGGCGTGACAATTCAAAAAGAGCCTCCAGTGTAATGGCCTTCACTTTTGCTATTCCGGGAATTACTTTCACAGACTGCCAGTCTTGCCTCGATAGATTCCGAAGCCCTTTAAAATGATCAATCAGAGCTCGTGACGTTTGTATGACATTCATTTGCCGGCTTCCGGTTCTGAGAAGAATAGCTAACAGCTCGGCATCAGACAGACTGTCAACGCCATACCGGACTAGTTTCTCTCTTGGTTGCTCGTCCGGGTTCATTTCCTTTACCGACCGACTCAGAAATCGGCTTGCATCAAAATGCTCTTCACTCATTACAGGCTCTCTTTTTTTTACATATGAGCGTTATAATGAGAAAACCTTACAGTAAAAATTCAGAAATAAGTTCTAAGAACGAAATTGTGCTAAAAAAAAGGTAGATGTTAATCCTCAGAGCTAAATTCAAGAATGTCCCCGGGCTGGCAGTCGAGAGCTTCGCAAATGGCCTCGAGCGTGGAGAAGCGAATGGCTTTTGCCTTGCCTGTTTTTAAAATAGAGAGATTGGATATGGTCACGCCAACCTCCTCGGAGAGTTCGGTCAGGCTCATCTTTCGTTTTGCAAGCATTACATCCAGGTTTACGATGATTGCCATGTTAGACCGTCAGTTTTTGTTCGTGGTGCATACTTATGGCCTGGTTTAGGATTTCAGCAAAAAGGAAGCAGATCAAGCCAGCAAACAGAAGCGTAAATTCAAAAGGCGGCGCAAGAATAGCGACATTCGGTGACTGCAAGATAGCCTCAAGGTTAATTTTACTCAGCCAGTCGATTCCGTACTTGAGTGGTGCAGAAGCAATTAATAGAAACGCCACTTGCCGTAGATCTTTTCCATTTTCCGGTTTGTAGACGTTGTTGAGAGCCATTGCGTTTAACGGACGTTTCAGAATGCTGAGCGCATAGAAAATATAAGCAGGAAAACAGAGCTGGATAACGCCAAGGAGAATTGAAACCGGAGATATTGGCCGGGAGCTCACATAAAATGTTTCAGTGCCAGTTGCCGATCCAAATATGACACTGTTTGTACCCAGAATATCGGAGATGGATGTGCCGCCGCCCTCGATATACACGGAGAGTCCAATCCAGAGCATTGACCCACCGCTTATGAGGGAGTAAAAAAATAAACCGGTGAGTATCACAATAGGTATCAGCATGAGCGACCAGGCAAACTGTACGATAAATCTGAAAAGTGAAATAACCGACCATCTTCCAAACGCTTTCATATCGTGAGCTCCTGCTCTTCGTAGATACGGTGCCCTTCTTTTAAGATATAAGCGAACGTGGATGCGATGATTCCCAGAAAAAGGAGAATGAACATGTCAAACCCTGCAACACTTTCAACCTGAGCAGCTTCAGAGCTGAATTTTCCTGAAGAGATTTCCATCACAAGGTACCTTCGAAGGTAGGTGTAGAGCGCATGGGCTATCAAAATTGAGCTTATGGCTTGGAGATATTTCTGGTTTTTCACAGAAAAAGGTTTCTCTTTCGCTACATGATGAAATATGTTGGAAAGAAGAATAAACAGAACGATGTATGCCAACTTTATTAAAAGCTCAAAGATCAATAATAGATATGCGGCCGCACCTGTCTGCAATGGAATTGAAAGCGTTGCCCGATGCTCCTGCTGTTTAAGCTCGAATCCGCCTGATATGACAATGGATTCTGCCGGAAGATTTTCTGCAGAGTAGGTGACCGGTATGCCCGGAACCATTTTTTCATGGATTACGGACGCCAGATCAAACATAACCGTCAAGCCAACAGTAACTGCCCCAAAAAGTGCCAGGATCGCCAAAGTTCGCGGTGGGGTTAATCTTTTTTCCTGTTCTACGCTCATGCCTTGGGTATTAAAAGTTTAGTTTTGTTGATAATCATATCGTGAGTTCCTGTTCTTTTTGAAGTTTCACACCCTGATCAAAACACCATGCAATGACGAGCAGTAAGACACCGAAGATGAGAAGAGCTGCCGGCAGGCTGGATGAAGCGTTAACGGTTTCTGCATTTTCAATCAGATATTCGGCATGCAGGTCAGGCCGAATCCATGAGATCCATCCCCACATCAAAAACGGGGCAATTGTCACCAGGCTTGCTGTGATATATAAATATCTAGAATTCGCTTTGTTAAAGAAATCCGGATTTCTAAGTCCGGATACAAATTTTCGGAGAAACCAGACGAAAACGAATGTGTAGACTCCAAATAGTGTAAGCGAAAAGACATTCAGCTGAGCCATCGATTTATACTCTTTTCTGCTTAGTGGAATAGCAGGCGCAAACAAGCGAACCGGAAGCTCTCCGGCTGATTTGCTCACAGTCAGATTCCTGACATGCAAACCCAAAAGTTTAACCTCGGATGAGCTTAACTCAGGGTTAATTTTGTTGACCTCAACCATGACAGAGTCCGATATCGGAACTTTATATAAATTTCTGAGCGACGCAAAGTAATACCCTTCAGTGTCGATACCCTTTTCTGTGTCTATGACCCGTTCATAATTGAAATAGTCTGATAGAAGGTTTTGAGAGATCCTGGTGGAATATTTAGTGGCACCCTCAAAATTTGTATCCAAAAAATTTGTATCCAAACCCGTGAGTCCCGGTACCAATGTATAGTAGTAACCGCTGGCAACAATTATTATAGCAAGTATCCCGAGCGTAAGATTGCAGGCCCACACCAGAATTGAAAACTTAATGGGTCGTTTCATTTCTTTAGTTTTTGGTGAACGATTATTTCGAATATCAACAATTATTTATTGATAAACAATAAATAATTGTTGTTTATAGGGAAGGGAATGTCGAATATTGAACATGGAATGTCGAATGATGAAGGTAAAAGAACTGAAGAATATCGATTGACGAAGTAGGTTTGCTGAAGTGAACATCTCGCATGGTCATCGAAATTGGTACACCTTCAACAATCACCAATCATCAATCTGCGGTTATAAAGAGAATTACGACACAGTTACATAAAGCACCGGACGCTTCAAATGCGCTTACACACGCTTGAAGGTCCTAACTTCCTCAATCGTCATTCGTTGTTCGATATTCATCGGTTCCCCTGTCATTCCGTATTCGATATTCATCGGTTCCCACCGTCATTCCTTGTTCAATATTCTACGGTTCAACTGGAATAATGAATACTGAACAAAGATTGATGATTGGCGAAGGATGTCGGTTGGTCATTATTAGTAACCATGAAACATTGAATGGGGAAGCTGAATGTTGATAGTTGGCAAAAGTATGAATAGCAGAAACTTCATCAATCGTCATTCCATATTTGATATTCATCGGTTCCCACCGTCATTCCTTGCTCGATATTCTACGGTTAAACTTGAATAACAAATCTACCAATCACG